>Ga0172379_10002481_pt1 | contig 32447 bp, 32 predicted proteins | sample GrowelOW334metaG_FD_119756 | JGI IMG/M metagenome (GOLD analysis project Ga0172379, IMG submission 119756) | Groundwater microbial communities from an aquifer near a municipal landfill in Southern Ontario, Canada - Groundwater well OW334 metaG | ecosystem: Environmental > Aquatic > Deep...
TAATTTTTTGTTTTTGTATAAAAAAGTTTTTAATCTGGATAGGTCCTCAATCATATTGTCTGTTAGCTCATTGACGTATAGATTGAGATAGGCAAGCGCATATTTTTTTGCGACAGATTCAATTTGAGTAAGCATATTTAGGCATCTTCTTTAGTTTTTTTTTCCACTAATTTTTCAATTAAACTATCAAATGAAGATTTTCCAGGTTGTCCGGAATATGTATTTATTAATTCAATTTCCGCTTGTTTAAGGGCATAGGGGAGTACATCTTTACTCGTACATATAGTAGAATAATTTATTTGCTGGATAGCTCTTTTTTGGTCTATTGATATTTTAATCTTGTTAAATTCTTCTTCGGTGTGGTTTTTTTGTGTCAAAAGAAGCCTTTGCCAAGATTGAACGTTTTTTTCTAGTAAATCAAAAAGAGCCTGTTGGTGTCGAATTTGAGTTTCTACCTTATGTTGACTTGATATCAAAATATTATCTTTTTCTATCAAATTAAGTCGGGTATCCTGTTCTGTTTTTATCTCTTTATGTAAATAGGGAATTAAATATTGCCTGGCAAACGAAACAAGTTTATATGCAAGTAAGCTAAATATCGTAAACCGAAATATAATATCCAAAAATTCAAATTCAAAGTGCATTTGAAACCTTTTCGATTATCAAATTTTTGCTTGAATTTATCAATTCTGCAATCTGTTGCTGATCTGATTCATAAACCAGATCGGTTTTAATTTCTAACGGCTTTATTTCTGGTTTTTTATACTTAAATTGTACCTGCTCACGAAAATCGATGAGAGCCTTGCCTTTTTTTTTGATAAGCCCGTCGATGTCGATTTCTTTTTCTTTTAAATGGTTAGTTAAAGAATCCATTGCGGATTTCTTTTTATTAATCACTGCCATTACTGGCTCTAAAAGAATTTTGCGTAAAAAAAAGTATGTCACCCAGAAATTAATTATCTGAATAAAGACAGTGCAATTAACTTGCATTCAGCCCCTTTATCCAACAAAATTTATTTGCCTACAAAAAATATTAACATTAATGCAATGACTAAACAGTAGATAGCTGTTGATTCAATAAATGCCAGAGCAAGTACCATTGTTTTGGTTACAATATTCGCAGATTCCGGTTGTTTTCCAATGCTTTCGCAAGCTTTTGAGCCAACCATTCCTTGACCAAGAGCAGGTCCGAGAGCTCCTACGCCCATACAAAATCCGGCTGCAACGTAAGCGGCTATTTTTGCCATTTCAACATCTGCCATAGAACACCTCTTTAAGTTTAAAAAATTACTTTTTGAAGTCATACAAATTACATTATATTTTTTTTGGTCATTAGTTAATAGATTTTTGTAAATTTTTTAATTTAGGAAGCATGATATAGGCTAGATGATATAGAAAATTCTTCTTAGAAAAGATATTTTGTAGTTTTCTTGGTTTATTTTTCATTTTGTCCCTTATTCGTATTCTAATGTTTTATTTTTTATAAAATATGCTAAGTTTGTTGTATGTTTTTCGATCAGGGTTGATTCTACCGATTTCAAATTTCAAAATCTGCCCTAATAAAAGTTTTGATATGACTGATTTAATCTGTTGGTAAATTGACATAGTAAAGAATTAATATTTAACCTGAATGACAGTGTGTTTCTGTATTGTAAAATTTAAGTTTAATGGAATGGGAACTAAATTTATGAAATTTAGGTGTATGAATAAGCTTGTTTATCTACTGTTTTTTTTATTTTTAACACAACCATTGGTGCAACCATTGTGTGCCATGAACCAGATCGGTCTTGGTGATATTGATTTAAGCGATATTGATATGATAGAGGACGATGAAAAAGAGTCTACTCAGACAAGGATGGATGACTTGCAACTGCAAACAGCAGCACAGGTTTTGGCCGACTATATAAAAAATCCAATATGGCAAAGTACCGTGGCGCCACAAGGCCGGGATATTCTTTATCATATTCCATATAAAATAGCGGCAATTGAATATGGGGGTATTGCCGGAAATGTTTTTTTTAATATGACAAACAGAATGCATACATCATCTAGTAGTCTCATGGGAGAGCTTCAGGGCGCAACATTAAAAGGATTGCAAAGTGTTGCAGACCTGTTTTTGGAGGATCTTGTAGGCGAAGAGTATGCAAAGGACTTATCTAGTGTGATACCGCTTTTTGGAGAGATTACGCTTCAAGAGCATAGAGGGGGAGTTCTTTTCCAGGGTGGTTTTATAAAAGGCCCATTTTCGGTACAATTACATACATCTTTACAGGTAGCTGAACGAAATTTTTACATAAGCAAAAAACGTCAGCGAGAATTAACTGAACTGTTTTCAAAATATGATGATGGAGGGGAGTTTGATAAAAGTGAGCTTTATTATATAAGATTTGGAATGGGTGATACCAGGCTTAAGCTTGGTATGAATACATTGAATATGACTGATTTTCAGAATGATTTTGGTTTTGAATGCATAATTCCAACAAGTCTGTTTTCACATAGTCCAAAAATAGACGCAGATCCAAGTGGAATTATTGATGATATAAGTAGTAACGAAGCGTTGCAAAAAGGCATTACGGATGTTTTAAAGGGAATGAGAGATTACCTTATTGACCCAAAACTTGGTAATGGCGGACATTTTGGATTCGGTTGTTACATGGAATCCAAAGCAGATTTATTCCATAGATTACTTCAACTTTGGATGAGAGCATCATATGATAAGCTTTTTCCGGCAGATGAGTATCGTCTGTTTATGTTTAAACAGACAGTAACGCCGGCTTATTTAAAGACAGTTGCTGACGCAGGAGATCCAATTGAAATCAGAAGGGTTCTTAAGCCATTTATTCAAGAGTATCTTTTGCCAACATCGTTCAAGTCAGATGTACATCCCGGTGGAATTTTCAATTTTGTTTTCGCTGCAAGTACCGAAATTAAAAAAATGAGATTTGCAATTGGTTATGACTATTATGCTCAGCAGAAAGAGTCTATCGATAAAATTTATAATACAAATATTTCGATGTCAGATTTAAATGTTGAAAATACACAGGCCGGTAGTGTTGAACAGCATAAAGTTTTTGCAGAAGCATTGTATGTAAAAAAATATAAAAGATGTGATTTAGGCATGGGATTAGGAGGCGATACCGCAATTTATAGTCGTGGGATAGGCGACGATTGGACTGTATATTTAAAGGTAGCAGCTAGTTTTTAATTTTTGAAAGAAAGGTTTTTATGAAATTTAATAAACTGTTTTTTATTTTTGCTTTCGTTATTTTGAATAATTCTGTGCTTATGGCTGTTGACGAAAATGATTTAAACTCCGGTAGTGTAAAAATTTGTGTCCAAGGTGAAAAAGTTGAAACCAAGGCCTATCAGGGGAAAAAAATTATTAGTAAGTACATGAATATGTTAAATAATGTTTTGGGTGTATTTCCAACGACTACATTGAGAATGAAAATGGCTGCGGAAAGGGGACAAAAGGTTGTGGATTTAATTACAAATTTTAATCCTATTGGTGTAACGCAAAATGGTGAACCTGTTTATTTTGAATCAGAAGAGCTGGAATATGAGTATGTTAAAAAACAGTTAGAGTTTGTTCTTGCTCCGGTTGAAAAATTTATGGATGATATAAAAGAACATAGAGCAATTGTTAAAAACTTGCTTGAGTATTGCTTGGGGGCAGAAAAAATTCAACAATCTTTTATTTATAAATCATTTGATGTTGAAGGGTCTTTCTTAGTGTATTTTAGCAAGACAATTAAAACTGTTCCGGATTTGAATGCAGCGGCTACAGAATTTTTAATGTTTTTTGCAGATGTAAATGCAAGTTTAAGTGATGCGGCTACTACTGCTTATAATAAGCTTCTCGATAAAATAAGTGCTAATAAAAAATCTGCAGCTAATAAAGCTACAGCTAATAAATAGGATATATTGTGGGGGAAATTATTGAAATTGTCGGATCCGTCGAGAAAGTTGTTTTCAGAGGTGGAGAAGATGGTTTTGTAATTTTCTCAGTCAAATTAAATAGTTCAAATGAGATTATTGCCAAGGGTTACTTACCCGGCTTGCAGGAGGGTGCAAAAGTTACGTTAAGCGGTGCTTGGCAATTCAATCCAAAATTTGGCAGACAGTTTGATGTTAAAGAATGTACAACAAACCTTCCAAGTTCTGCCGCGGGAATCGAAAAATACCTTGCCTCTGGAATGATAAAGGGGATTGGGCCCAAATTTGCTCAAAGAATGGTTAAAAAATTTGGGGAACAGACTCTTGAGATAATTGATCAAAATCCCGATAAGCTTTACGAAGTTGAAGGTGTGGGAGGGAAGAGAGTCGAGCAGATAGTTACAGCGTGGAAAGAACAGAAAGAAATTTCTCAGGTGATGGTTTTTCTGAGATCTAAAGATGTTTCTGCCTCATTTGCTGCCAAAATTTATAAAGCATATGGCAATGATGCAATTCAAAAAATGCAACAAAACCCTTACCAGCTTATTGATGATGTTTGGGGTATAGGGTTTAAGTCTGCAGACAAAATTGCACTTAAACTTGGGCTTGCAAGTGATTCGATTGAGCGCATTAAGGCAGCTTTTGTATTTACAATTTCAGATGGTGCGGGAATTGGTCACCTTTACGTTGATCTTGATGATTCCAAAAAAAAAGTTGTAGAGTTGCTTGAGCTTGATGCATCTTTAGTTCAAGAGCGACTAAAAGAGGCCTTATATGACTTGTATGCTCAAGACAAAATAAAATTAATTTCACATAATGGTAAGCATTTCATAACTTTGCCTAAATTTTATCACTCAGAAAGAGGCATTGCAAAGCGAGTTAAGTATTTGCTTGAGTATGTAAACCCGCAGGATTTTGACAATAAACGTTTTGATATCGATAAAATTTATAACAAAATGCGGGTCTCAAATTCTATGGGTATAGAATTAAATGATGATCAGCAACGTGGCATTTTAACTTGCCTTCAAAATAAAATTACTATAATAACCGGTGGTCCCGGAACCGGAAAGACGACTCTTGTAAAAAATCTTATTAGTATTTTGGATGACTATCATATTCGTTTTAGATTGGCAGCGCCTACCGGTCGTGCTGCAAAGCGTTTGTTTGAAAGTACCGGGCGCAGCTCCGAGACTCTTCATCGTTTGCTTGAATTTACTCCTGCTACAATGGGATTTTCACGTAATGAACAAAATGCGCTACAACTTGATATTCTTATCATTGACGAATCTTCTATGATAGATGTTTTTTTAATGCATGCCGTTTTAAAAGCAATGCCTGCAAATGCAATGTTGGTTTTGATTGGAGATATCGATCAGTTGCCATCTGTTGGCGCGGGTAACGTTTTAAACGATTTGATTAATTCAGAAAAAATACCGGTTATTCGTCTAACTCAAATCTTTCGCCAAGCACAAGACAGTATGATTATTGTTAATGCTCACAAAGTTAATCATGGTGAATTTCCAAGTTCTGCCACGACTGGAACAAAGCGTGATTTTGTTTATTTAAAACAGGATGAGCCAGAAGATGCGATTGCTGAATTAAGAGAAATTTATTTAAAGAGACTTCCTGCTTTGGGTATTCATTCTGATGATTCGATTGTACTTGTGCCAATGAATAAAGGAGTTGTTGGAACGCAAAGAATTAATCAGGAACTGCAAAAACTTTTGAATCCTGCAATCGACTTAGACCGGCAGGTTATGGTTTTTGGGAATCAGTATAAAGTCGCAGATCGTGTTATGCAGATCCGAAATAATTATGATAAATTTGTTTTTAATGGTGATATCGGCAAAATTAGCGACATAAATAAGGCCGACCAAAAAGTGTTTGTTAATTTTGGAGATAGAGTATTGGAGTATGATTTTACAGAGCTTGATGAGTTAGTTCACGCTTACGCTATCTCTATACATAAAAGTCAGGGGTCTGAATTTGCGGCTGTAATAATTCCGATATTTATGCAGCATTTTATTTTACTACAAAGAAATTTGATTTACACTGCAATTACAAGAGCAAAAAAAATGTGCATTTTGATGGGACAGGCAAAAGCGATAGCTATGGGAATTAGAAATGCTAAAGGAGTGCAGCGTTTAACTTTTTTAAAAGAGTTTTTGACGACTGATTTGGAGGCGCGATGAAAAAAGCGACATGTTTTGATGAAAGTTTGTTCGTAATTCTTGGTGCAACGGGAGATTTAACCAAACGTAAATTGATTCCGGCAATATACAAGCTTGTTGCAGAAGGTAAGGTTTGTAAATTCGCAATTGTTTTGGTCTCAATTACACAAACAACTGTTGCGCAAATTTTTGATCAAGTGAGGCCGTTTCTTGGGGACATTGATACAGATTTGTTAAATGATATTCAGAGAAAAACAACCTATTTTCAGATGGATTTTAATGACAGTGCAGCGTATGCGCAACTCAGTAATTTGCTGAAGGATATTGAAAAGAAAAATGGTTTGGTTGGTAATCGAATTTTTTATTTTGCAACGATGCCTAATCATTTTGAAGTTATATCAAGAAACTTTGCAAATCACCGTATAGTTCCTGATAAGAAAAAAATTAAACCGGCTGATTTATTATCAGGAAGTGTTCCATGGGCTAAACTTGTTTACGAAAAGCCATTTGGATTTGATTTAACTTCAGCCAAAAATATAAACAAATATATAACCCAAATTTTTGATGAACGACAAATTTATCGAATAGATCATTATCTTGGAAAAGAGTTAGTTGGAAATATTGCTCTAATTCGGTTTACTAACCGAGTTTTTGAGCCGTTGTGGAATAATCAGAATATTGAATCCGTTTCAATTAACATATCTGAGGATATTGGTGTAGAAAAACGCGGTGCTTTTTATGATAATTATGGAGCACTTAAAGATATGGTTCAAAGTCACATGTTGCAAATTTTAGCGCTTATTGCCATGGAGGCTCCAAAAAAATTAACGGCTGATTTTATTCGAGATGCAAAGGCCAATGTTTTAAAAAGAGTTGAGGTCGAAAAAGCAATTCTTGGCCAGTATGAAGGTTATACTCAAGAGAAAAACGTGAAGCCAAAGTCAAAGACTGATACATTTGTTGCATTACGATTAAAAGTTAATAACAAACGTTGGGATGGGGTTCCATTTTACTTAAAAACCGGAAAATGCCTTAGCAAGCGTGAATCGTTTGTTGAAATAACATTTAAGCGTGTGGAGTGCTTATTAGATTTTTGTCCAAGCCAATCAAATTCTCTAAAAATCAAAATACATCCAGATGAGGGTTTTTATCTTGGATTGAATGTTAAAGTTCCCGGAGTTGCAAATGAGGTTATGCCGGTCTCAATGGATTTTTGCCACAGTTGTTTATTTGGGCCAAATACGCCAGAGGCATACCAAGTATTGTTAACCGATGTTATAAAAGGTGATCAGTCTGCTTTTGTTAGGTCTGATGAGGTAGAGCTTTCGTGGAAAATCTTAAAGCAGATCAAAACTGATAAGGCTAAATTATATATTTATAAAAAATCTAGTGACGGCCCAGTTGAACAAAAAGATTTGTTCAAAATTTAATTAAAGTTGTTTAATTTTAATGAGGGAGAGGAGACATTTTTATGTTTAAGAAAATTTTGGTAACAATTTTTGTTAGTTATTTTTTAAGTATTAGCGCATATGATCAGGCTGATTTGGATTTGGTATTAAATCCGAAATGTAGGGCCGTTTGTGGATTAGATTTGAGTGGCGCTAATTTATCCGGACAAAATTTGTCTTACAAAAATTTTATCTCTGTTGATTTCAGTGGCGCAATGTTAGAGGGTGTAGATTTTACCGGATGTTATTTTATAGATTGTTTTTTTGTTGATGCTTATTTTGGTTTTTATGTGAAGATAGGCGAAGCTACTTTTTTGAAATGTAATATGAGTAAAATTTTATATACGGGCACTGATTTTTTTGTGTTGTGTAATGGTGTAGACTCGCTGACGCAGGATACATTTAGAGGAATTTCGGTTGAAGTAAGTAATTATTCGGAGGTGGTTGCACATCTCCCAGGGTCCGCGCTTTGTCGTCGTAAGCATGTTGCGGCTGAACCGAAATTTATGGCGGCGCCGTCGGCGTTTAGCGGGCAGGATGATTTTAGCGACGACTCGAGTTTAAAATTTTACGATGCATCATGTGCAGATGGTTATGTTCCGGATCTAGATGGTTTAAAATAGGGTTTTAGATGAAAATAGGATTAATCGGTCTTGGGCGCATGGGAAATGCGATTGCATACAGACTTTTACAATATGGGCATGAAGTTTTGGGTTTTGATAGTGATGCAAAAAATTTAAAATTGGCGTCTGATGTCGGCGTTAAAACTGTTGCAAAGCTGCAAGCTCTTACGGAATATGTAAATATATTTTGGCTTATGGTTCCGGCAGGTGATATTATTGATAACGTCATTAACGACTTGCTCCCAAATCTAAAACAGGGTGATATAATCATCGATGGTGGAAACAGTAATTTCAAAGATTCAGTTCGTCGATATAACTTTTTAAGATCCCAAAATATAGAATTTATTGATTGTGGGACGTCCGGTGGGCTGCATGGCAGAGATATTGGATTTTCGCTTATGATTGGCGGAGATAAAAAAGTTTTTGAAAGTCTTGAGCCTATATTTAAATCAATTGCTGCGCCTCAAGGCTATGCATATATGGGACCATCAGGGGCTGGGCATTATGTCAAAATGATTCATAATGGAATTGAGTATGCATTACTGCAGTCTTATGCCGAAGGTTTTCATTTACTCAAAGATGGTAAGTATAAAGATTTAGATCTTGAAAAAATTTCTGACGTATGGAATCATGGCTCAATCATACGTTCATGGATTTTAGAATTAGCTCAAAATATCTTTGCTCAGGATCAAAATTTGACAGATATCTCTGGCAAGATTGGTGAAAATAAAACAGGCCGATGGACATTGGACGAAGCACAAGAACAAAATGTTCCTGTGGATTTAATTGAGCGTTCACTACAAATTCGTGCCAATTCTAGGCAGGATGGCGGAAATTATGCAACCAAAGTTGTTGCAATGCTTCGGAATCAATTTGGGGGACATGCTGTTGGGAAAATTGATCCGGATGCTATTGAAAAAGAGAAATAGCTATGAAAAAATATAAAGTTATTGATATAAGTTGGCCAATAAATCAAAATACTGTCGAATATAGAAACAAAGGCGAGTTAAACTTAAAAGCCGTAAAAAATATTCAGTCTGATGATGTTCATCAAACGCATGTATCGCTTGATATGCATACCGGAACACATATTGATGCCCCAATGCATTTCTCCAAAGACGGCAACACGGTTGATAGTATTTCATTTGATCACTTGATAAGTGATTGTAAGGTTTTTGATTTAACTCATGTCGAAGAAAAGATTAGCGCATCTGACTTACAAAAATTAGATATTCAGGAAAATGACATAGTTTTATTCAAAACTAAAAATAGTTTTTTCTCGGCGCAAGGCAAATTCGAACCAAACTTTGTTTATCTTGATAAAACTGCAGCGCAATATCTTGTGTCAAAAAAGATAAAAACAGTTGGAATTGATTATCTTGGAGTTGAACGGGCTCAGCCTGATCATGAAACCCACAAAATCTTTTTTAACGCTAATATTACGATTATCGAAGGTTTGCGCCTGGGCGATGTAAATCCTGGTAAATATTTTCTTATATGCTTACCAGTTAAATTCGAAGGCGTGGAAGCAGCTCTTTCAAGAGCTGTGTTGTTGGATTTTGTTTAAAGAGTGCGAACTCGGTGAGCCCTAAGAAGACTTAAGATGGTACTATAATTGTCAAAGTGTTTAAATCCTGTGGCTTTACGGTGTCATCCTGAATTTATTTCAGGATCCATGGATTAATTAGCATTCATTCATAAATGGCTACGGCCAGTCAATTCATTGCGAATTATGCTTTTTTGTAAAATTAATTCCTCTTTATAAAATAGATTCAATAATCCCATATTTATACTTACTGAATTTAGATGGTATTTATTTTATCCATGGATCCTGAAACGAGTTCAGGATGACACAGTACTTCGGTGAACGCATTTCAGCCCTTTGGGTAACTATGAGTCAAGCTTCTGGCCTTCTCAAAGTGTTTTGGCGGGCGATGCTTAGATGCCCAAAAAATGTCGGATACGAAGTTTTAAATCTTTACCAGATCGCAATATTTTTCATTTGTAATAATAAGTGCTGTATTGAGCCATATTCCCCCCTACCGTTTGAGAATGCCTGTAAAACCGATAGATTAGATATATAGAGATAATCTAGATTATCTTGAAAATTGCAGGTTATAAGTTTTTGTGGGGGTTATATGGTTTTTATCAATTTATTAAAGAAGAAATTCGTGTTTATTTTATTAGTTTTTTTTAGTGTGTTTGGCACACCGCTTTGTGCGCAATATGCTCAAACAACAAGTCCTGATTCATCAAGTCTTGGTTTATTTGACGCTATTCAAGATGTGTGTTCGAATATTGCATTATCCAATGGGCTTAAACAAACAGATACAACTCAAACGTTGGCATATTTGGGGCATCCTGGACTTCAAAGCGAAGTAAGCAATATCTTTAGTTCAAAAATATCTGAAATTGGGTTGGATTTTTTTAAAAATTTATTAAAATCCGTAATTCAAAATGAGATAAGATTTAAAAAAGACTATTATGTATTTTATCATGGACAGCCAAGAGATTTTGCTTTTATACAAGACCTTTATCGTGGGCTGTATGAACTGGTTTATAAAAAAGAGATGCGTGATTTTGTAATGCTTCGTATTCCTAGCGAGAACCAAGCACAGTTTGAAACAGTTTTTGACTTTTTAAAATATTATATAAAAAATGACGAAATATTTAGATCCGGAGCTTTTGATTTACAATCTCATGTAAAAAACCTTCTTTTATCTGTAAACCCATCTCTTTTTGGTAATTCTTTTGGCGCTGGTTGCTCTTCATTAGAGTACTTTTTGTGTTCTGCTGGATGCACATTTGTTGATATATCGGATTTAGTTGAAAGAACATTTGAATTTTTCAGTATGCAAGATGTTTTTTACAGAAATCAGGCCGAAATAAAAGAATTACAAGAGTTGCTTGCTGCGCAGGAAAAAGGAAAAACTGGGTTGTTGCAGCAGATATTTGTTCCCAAGAAAATGGTTAATCTAGTTGCCTATAGGTCGGTGCCTGTGGGAAGGTTGTATTATAAAGACAGATATCCGGACAAGCATCCGGCATCAATCGATTTAAACGATTATGAAAGTAATAAATCTAGCGACGATTTTAATTTTGATACAACTCAATTTAGACTTCTAATGAGCGGTCCAATGCTTGATCCTAAGAGTGGCGTGAAAATTTTGCGCTATTGTAATGAAACTTCAAATTTGAATACATATAAAACAAAACTAAAAAAGCTGCTAAATAAAATTGAACGGCAGTATGAAAAGTTTTCTACTAATTCGCTTGGCTTTTTCAAAAAATTACATGGATGGTTTAAGTCGTAGGCTAATATGAAAAAATTATTAAAGTTATTACTAGTTTCTGTATTTTTAATAAATGGGATCAGTACAAGTATTTGTACTAAAAAAACTAGTGAAAAAGTTTGTGAAACCGCCCATTATAAGTTGCATGATTTAATAGATGATTTTAAGAATTATACAACAACCAATGTAGGATTTCATGCCGGCGATCTTTATCAGCATTCGATATGGACAGCTCTTGTTGTTGATCATTGGTTTGAAAAGCACGAATTATGGACAAATGGGTTAGACAAGAGAGATAGAGAGCTTGCTGTTCTTGCGGCTCTCCTGCATGATATTGGAAAAGCGGGTGATTTAGATTTTATTTTTTACACAAAGCCTGGTCATGAAATTAATGGTCTGGAATATCTTATGTGCAAAAAAACTTTTTATTTGGCGCATGGCAAGACGTTTGATTTTGTTAAATTTTTTAAGTGCTTGGGCATAAGTGAAGAAGAAATTAAGATAATTTCTATACTTGTTGGATGCCACAACCAGCTTGGCATACTGTTAAAAAAATTGCCCAAAAAGATAAATAAATTAGATGAATTATCGAAATTCAAGTCTGCAGTTCGGGACTTTTTTATATCTATCCACAATGTGCTTTGTTTGGCCGATTACAAAAAAAAGATTGATTCGAGATTGCTTAAACTTATAATCTTAATTTGTATGGCAGATGTAAAAGGCTCTGGAAAGATCTTTTTACATCTGCCGCTAAAAATATTTGACTTTATAATTACGTCAAGCCCGGATGAGACACATCCTGAAGGTTATGATAATTTTACCAAATTTGGGTATGACTCAAGAGGAAGAAAAATTTTTGAGTTTTTACTTGATTTTGAGAAGTAAAAAATAAGACAATTTTTTGTAAACAAGCGCTGGCAAATTGTATCTCTATTTTTATTTTATTCTAATTTCGATTCATGCGTTAATCTCAAATAAAATTTATCTGTTTATCTAGTACAAACCAGGCTAATTTAACTTTAAAAAAATCTTGCTTGAGCTACTCTGTTGAGTCTGGTAAGATGACCTGTAACTCAAAAATATTGCAATAAAATTTGTATGATCAAATTATCTGGTTTTTTGCAATTTATTTGAATGTTGGGGTAGAGGGTCATTTTAATTTAAGAAATTTTTGTTATTGAGGAGGGGTTTTATGGACAAAAATGCATACATAGTACGAGTTTGTACGTCTTTCATTGATGTCCCAGACAAGATTGCTGTCGCTATATATTTTTCCGGATGCAGCATTCGTTGTAAGGGATGTCAGAATGCCATTTTATGGGAAAAAGATATTAATACTTTGACCTCAATGGATGAAGTTTTATTGAAAATAAAAGGGAATTTGTTATCGGAGAGTGTAGTGTTTTTGGGAGGGGAGCCAACTGATCAGGTGGAGTTTTTAATAGAGCTTTGTAAAAATATTTCACATTACAAAGCCCTATATACCGGAAGAGAGTTTGAGGATCTACCACATGAATTAGTCGATAATCTCGACATGATTGTGTGTGGACCTTTTAGGCAAGACCTTTTTGTAAAAGGTTTTCCTGCGTCAAAAAATCAAAGATATTTAAAGAAAGTGGGTGGATCATGGATTTGTCAAAATTGCCAGTAACGTTTTCTAAAGAATTTATGGACGTTTACAACCAAATGTCTGAGTCTATTTTGGATGTGGAAGGGATTGCGCCCCACCAACTTGATATTCCAAATATGGCACAAATGTATATGAGTAAGCATACAGCAGATATGTCAATTGATGATAATGCAAATGTAAGCGAATCAAAAGCATTTGGAAACTATTTGAGCGAAATTGCAAAAAGCTGGTACAAGCTTATTGGTTATTATGAGTTGTATAATATTTTGGTCAAAGAGGTTGGTTCAGGTCGTGCAGCAGATTTGATGATGTCTGTTTGGTATGGAGATCTTTATTTTCATGACAGCACTTCCATTATGGTTCCGTATTGTTGGGCCTATTCAACTTCTTTTATCTTATTTGAGGGAAGTCGCTGGGGACAGTTACACTCTACGCCTGCAAAGCGTCGCCGCTCCTTTCTTGACCAAGTTAAAGAAGTTACAATTGAATTGGCGCAGCAGGCCGGTGGTGCGATAGCGATCGGAGATTTTTTTGTAAACTATTCATATTTTGTTAAAAAAGAAAATATGGATTTATCAAAAGAAGAAGATCGAAAAGCAGTTGAAAATGATTTTCAATCTTTGGTCCACACATTGAATAAAAAATTACGTCCATCATTTCAGTCACCATTCACAAATCTTTCAATTTTTGACAAACCAAATCTTGAACATCTGTTTGCCGATGTTTGTTACCCAGATGGTTCTAAGCCAGATTTTGATTTGATTGAAAAAGTTCAACATATTTTTTGCGATTGGTTTAAGTGTGGCGATCCTAAAACTGGTCTACCTTACCGCTTTCCAGTTGTTACGTTAAATATTCGAATTGATGAAAATCAAAAAATTATTAATCAAGAATCATTTGAATATTTTTCTAAAATAAATCTCGAAAAGGGCTGCTTTAATATTTACATATCTTCAGGCAATAAAATTGCGAGCTGTTGCAGACTGGTCAATGATTTAGATTTGGCCGGTGTTGATAGTTTTGGTAATGGGGGTGTGTCTCTTGGATCACATAGAGTTGTTACCTTAAATCTTGCGCGTATTGGACGTTTATCTAGAAAATCAGAAGACGTACTGTTTAAGCTTTTGCAAAAAAATCTTGATGACGCAAAAATGTTATTGAATGCCCATCGTAAACTCTTAAAGGCCAATATTGCAGCTGGATTTTTGCCATTCTTTAATTATGGAATTATGCATGAAGCACGCATGTTTAGTACATTTGGATTAAATGGAATTTATGAATGTGTTAATGAAATGGGCTTTACGATGCTTTCAGAAGAGGGCAAGGCATTAGCTCACAAAATTTTAAAATTCATTAGGGTTTATGCTCAAGAGGCAAGCAAAGAGACTAGGAATCCATTTAATATTGAACAGGTTCCCGCAGAAAGTTTGGCTGTAAAATTTGCAGCAAAAGATAGGCTGCTTTACGGTATGGATTATCCATTGTATGCAAATCAATTTATTCCGCTTTGGGTTGATTGTGATATTTCAGAACGTGTGAAGCTTGATGGAGAATTTTCGCGAGCATTGACCGGCGGTGGAATTTCGCACTTGAATATTGGTGAAAAGCTTACCCACACGTCACAAATGGAAAGATTGATAAAATACGCAATAGAATGTGGATGCGAGCACTTTGCGGTTAACTATAACTTTTGTCGTTGCAAAAATGGCCACGTTACAGTTGCTGGCCAAGTTCTGACGTGTCCGGTTTGTGGCGACCAAGTCATTGATTATTTAACCAGAATTATTGGGTACTTTACGCCGGTTTCGGCTTGGACCAAGCATCGTAAAAAGGAGCATAAGCAAAGAGTGTTTAAAGCTAATGGTGAATTATCTAAATTAACAAATTCGGATATGGTACAAAAGAGCTTGTAAAAATTGATTGAGTGCAAAGAAGAGTCTCTTTAACATGGAGGCTCTTCTTTGTTTAAGCCAAATTCTTATGCCATGTTCGACCATGGTTTTCCAATCTATCATCGAAAATCCATCTGCACCCATCACCATGGCCTACCTTAATGCCGCAGTCCCCAAGGGACAGCTTGGGATTGGAATAAATTAATAAAAATTTTGTGGCATAATTGTGAGCTATCCCATTTTGGGATTGCGACAGTGTGGTAGCCCAGGGTGGTGGTATGTGCAAAAAATAATATCAACAGGATGAGCAACCCTGAGCGATGCTAATGTTTGAAAGTTACATCCCAAGCAAATAAAATTGTCGCAATAACTGCCATTGTACTTCCAAATATAAATGGTGCAGTGCTGCCAACATATGTCCATAAAAGACCTGCAATGCATGATGCAAAAAATGTGCAAATTCCGACTACTGTTTGATATAGACCAAATGCAGTGCCAAACATTTTTGGAGGAACAATATTTGCGATATGAGCTTTGATTATGCTATCAGTTTGTGCCATGTAAAGTCCATAAAGAGCAAACACGAGCCACATCCATGCTCCATCTTTGATAAAACCACTGAGTGCAAATGAGATGGCAAATGTCAGAAAACCTGAAATTAAGATTTTTTCTGTGCCGATTTTGTCTGAAAGAATTCCGATTGGAAGTGCAAATATTGAGTGTGTTAGATGATAAAGAACATAAGCAGCAGTTGTTATTGTAAGTGAAAGAGCAAGATTTTGCGATCTTAAAATTAGAAACAGATCTGAGCTGTTTCCGATATTGAAAAGTACTGTTATTAACAAGAATTTATTAAATGTTGGGGATATGCTTACTAATGCAAATTTCTCATGTGGTACGTCAAGTGATATTTCAGATGAAAGTTGAGTTGAAGTGTTTCCCGAAAATTTCCCTGAAATTTTTACCTGTCCAGGTTTTCTTCCATCAGTTAGGAACATTAAAAGCAAGACGCCAATAATTGATGGAATAAGGCTTAATAAAAATATTGTTCGTAAGTTATTGTTTAAAACCGAAAGCAGTACGATTGCTATGATTGGTCCAATGGCAGCGCCTGCGCTATCAAAACCTCTGTGTAAACCAAAAGCTCGTCCTCTATATTTTGGTTCTGTGTAATCTGCAATTAAAGCATCACGTGCCGAAACTCTTATTCCTTTTCCTAATCTATCTGCCACTCTGGCAGCCATTGCCATTGGCCAACTGTACGCCAGGCCGATCATGGCTTTTGAAATTGCGGACAACGAATATCCAATTACAATAAATGGTTTACGTGTGTCTAATTTGTCTGAATACCATCCCGAAAATACTTTGCATATGTTTGAAAGTGATTCTGAAAGTCCAATTATAAATCCCATGATATAGACCGGAGCTCCCAGCCATACCGTTAAAAACGTTGGAATTAATGGGTAGATCATTTCCGAAGCAGTGTCATTGAACAGGCTTACAAAGCCCATTACAATGACATTTCTAGAAAGTTTCAATTTCCGTTCAAAATAAGACATCATAAGTTTATCCTTTACAGAGCTAAATTGTATTTAGATAAAATTATAAATGAACGGTTATTAAATCAATCAAACTAAAAAAAAGTAATTTTTGTTTTATGCGCCAAGCTTTTTGTCTTTAGCGTCATATCCAAGATTTTTTAATTGATCACGAATTTGATCGGCAAGTGCCCAGTTCTTATCTTTGCGTGCCTGTTCTCGTTGCTCAATTAATAATTGTATTTCTGGCGTGACTATCGTTTGATCTTCATGAATTGGATACAGATCTAGACCCAAAATATTTTGAACTATTGCTTGAACTGCAAGCCTTGTTTGATCATCTTCTTTGATTTCTGCAAGATTTTCGAATATTAAACCTAAGGCTTTTGGGGTATTAAGATCATCACATAGGGCCGTAATAATTTTTTGTGCCAGTGGATTTTTCAAAATATCACCAGTGCTTATTGCTTGAGTGTTTTCTTTGTTCGAAGATTCTGGGCTCAAAGCTTTTATTCCAAGTAGATTAACTAACTTCTTGTATGCAACTTGGCTGGCTTTTAACTCTTCATCAGAAAAATCGATCGGTGTTCTGTAATTGTGTTGTAAAAAGAAATAACGAAGAACCATTGGATCGAAAATTTTGAAAATATCTTTTAATGTTACAAAGTTACCCAATGACTTGGACATTTTTTCTTTATTTATCGTAATAAATGCATTATGGAGCCAATAGCGAGCAAATGGTTGCTCATGCAGCCCTTCTGATTGTGCAATTTCATTTTCATGGTGTGGGAATATTAAGTCCATTCCTCCGCCGTGTATATCAATTGTTTGGCCAAGTAATTCTTGTGCCATGACTGAGCATTCTATATGCCACCCTGGACGTCCAAAGCCCCAAGGAGATTTCCAGAATTGACCGTCTGCATTACCTTTCCATAAAGCAAAGTCTTCAGGATTGTGTTTGCGTTGATCAACTTCTATTCTTGCGCCGGATTTTTGTTCGTCTAATTCTCTGCCCGAAAGTTTACCGTATTCTGCGTATTTTGAAATATCGAAATACACGTCAGAATCGATCACATATGCTTTGCCTTTTTCTATCAACCCTTCAACAAATTTTATTATCTGAGGAATATATTGTGTAACTCGCGGTTCGTGGTCGGGTTTGATATTGCCAAGAGCTTTCATATCCAGATGATAAGCTTCGATGAATTTTTTGGCGATTTTAGGATAAAGGTTTATATCGCCTTGTTCTTCTGCCTTTTTTAAAATTTTGTCATCAATATCCGTAAAATTACGAACATAATTTACGTTATATCCGAGAAATTTAAATAGTCTGACTAAAACATCAAAATTAACGTAACATCTCCCGTGCCCAAGATGTGAATAATCGTACGGGGTTATACCGCAGACATATATTTTAACATGATTAGGCTGTTGGGGTGTAAAAAATTCTTCTTTCCGAGTCAATGTGTTAGTTAATTTTATTTTTAGCATGTTTTGCGCTTTTATATTTTCCTGATTATGGACAAAATAAAAGCCCGCTTTTCAACGGGCTTTATAATCTTTAGATCTTATTCATGATCTTCGAGAGATTCTTCAATCTTCTTAGAAAGATCTTCTTTAGAAATTGCCCCTGCAACTCTGTCTAGTTCCTTGCCATCTTTGAAGATAACAATTGTTGGAACGCCTTGAAGTGTTTGTGTTGCAAATACTTCTTCTGCTTTTTCTTTGCAAACTGTTACAAACTTGCATTTATCTTTCATGCTGTTTGCAACTTCTTCAAATACTGGCTTCATATCTTTGCATACGCTGCAGAAATCTGCATAGAAATCAACTACAACGAGTTTGTCAGATTTGAGAACTTCGTTTTCGAATTGTTCTTTATTTTCAACTGCAACTACTGCTGTTGATGCAGCTTCTGCTGGCTTAGCTGCTTCGGCTGCTGTTTGTTCGGTTTTAGGTGCATCGCATTCTTTGCATTTCTTACACCAGTCACAACCTGTAAAAACTACCAATGTCAACAAACCTAGCAACCATGATGAATTTTTCATCATAAAAAAAGTCCTTTCAAAAAGAAAAACATAGAATTAATAATGCTAATAAAATAAATAAAAACCGCTCTGATTAAATAATATCTAGGAAAATCAATTTCGTACAGATACTATTCAATCTGAGCAGTATAGTATTATATCATGTTTTATTAAAAAGTTTAGCGGGAATTTTTAAAATTATGATAAACCTAAGACTTGGTCGCATTATTGGTGCATTTGCCCTATGTTTGATTTTTATAAAGATTTATCAACATAACCAAATAATAAAATTAAATTACAAAAAACAGCGATTAGAATTAAAGAAAAATGATCTAAATAGGAGTTGTAGTAATTTAAAAGTCGAATTATGTAAATTAAAAGATGCTGAACAGGTAAAAAAAATTGTGCAAGAAAAGTGGGGCATGGAAAAATTAAAGTTTGCCCAGGTGTCTACTTTTACGGGTTTTTAAATCGGGTTTAAAATATGATAAAAAAACAGAGAGATTATAAAATTCGGCTTGGCGTGGTTTTAATTTTATTCGGGTTCCTCTTTACCATAGTATTGATCAGACTTTTTTTGTTACAGATTTATCGGAAAAATTTCTTTAGAGTTCTTGCATCGCAACAGTACAATTTTTCTGTAAAAGTTAACCTTCCTCGAGGTGAAATTTTTGATAGAAGTGGCCAAGAATTACTTGCATTTAATAGGTCCGTTCCATCTGCCTTTATTTTGCCACACCAGTTTACGGAACAGAAAAAAACAGAGAACTTCTTAAAGCGTTTTTATTCCGCAGTTTACAAAAAAATGAAAGCTAGACCGGATAAGCATTTTTTATGGCTTGATCGTGTGCTTACTGATGATCAGGTAGAAGATTTGAAAAAGAAGGGGACAAGTGACATACAGTTTATTGATGAACCGCGTCGTTTTTATTTTTCTCCATCATCTGCGCATTTAATTGGATTTACCGATATTGACAGTAAGGGAATATCTGGAATTGAACTTGAGTTTGAAAAATGGTTAGGTGGCAAGCCTATGCAGATAACCATTCAAAAGGATGCAAGATCGAAGAATTTTTATTTTGGCAAAGAGATTGAAAAAGCCGGGTACTACGGTAAGCCAATAAAATTAACAATAGACAAAAACATTCAAAACCTTGCATTTGAAGAACTGGAAAGTGCAATTCAGAACTATCAGGCGGAATCAGGATCGGTTTTAGTGCTTGATCCGGAAAATGGACATGTGCTTGCCATGACGAATTACCCATCGTTTGATCCAAATCAGAAAAATATTCAGAAACTAGATATAACAAAAAATTTTATTGTTTCAGAATGCTTTGAGCTTGGTTCTGTTATGAAGGCATTTCTTGCCCTTGCCGCTCTTGCTGAAGGAGTTGTAACTTTGGATGAAATTTTTGATTGTCAGGGCAAAATTGCGTATGTTAATGGTGTCAAAGTTGAAAACTGGAAAAGTTTGGGCGAGTTGAGTTTTGCCGATGTTATTAAATTTTCGAGTAATGTTGGTGTGGCAAAGGTTGTAATGCGCCTTGGGCCAAAGCTTTATGATCACTTAAAAAAAGTTGGATTTGGAACAAAAACTGGAATTGAATTTCCCGGAGAGCGGGATGGTTTTGTGAATCCGCCAAAAAATTGGAGTAGATCGTCCCCTATTGTTATGTCATTTGGATATGAGATTATGGCATCGCTTTTGCAGCTTGGTCGTGCATTTTGTATTTTTTCAAACGGTGGATATTTGGTAAATCCAACACTTGTAATTGAGCCAAAAATAAAGCCTGAAATAAAAAATAAAACATCTTGTCATCCTGAACTTGTTTCAGGATCTATAAATTGTAGTTCCTCCAAGATTAAACTTTACGACGATAATGTTATTTCTAAAATGCGTGAAATTTTGAGTGGAGTTGGAAATTTGCATCCAATAAGAGGATGCACAGTTATGGGAAAAACCGGTACGGCTCGCTGCGCCATCCCTGGAGGGTATTCTGATAAAGAGCATATTTATACATTCGTTGGTATTCTAGAAAAAGGCGATTATAAACGAGTTATTGTGACGTTTGTTAATCGGCCACAAAAAACTCATCTTTGGGCATCTGAAGTTGCAGCTCCACTTTTTCAACGAGTGGCAGAACGCATGTTAATTTATGAATCGGCAGATAAGCGCGAGATTATGATTTAATCAGTCTTAATTTTGCAAATTATTTTTTCTTAGCTTTTAACGATACGTGCAATGAATATCCGAGAACATTTGCAATTTTATTCAAATTTGCCATTGAAGAGTTTGCATACCCGCCACTTTCTAGCCGTGCAATAGCAGGCTGTTGTGATTTTAACCTTTTTGCAAGCTCAACTTGCGAGATTCTTGCTTTCTTTCTTGCCTGAATAAATTTCTCAAGAAGCTCAAATTCTGGACGCAATGCTTCATATTCTGCTTTGACGTTTTCATCTTTGAATGCTTCTTTTTTGAATGTCTTAAAATCAATTCCTTTGTAGGCAAGGGGTATAGTTTTTTTCTTTTTGCTTATCATTATTTTAATTCCTTTAATCGTTTCATCGCAAGATTGATTTCTCTTGTAGGAGCTTTTTGTGTTTTCTTGATGAATGCGCTGAGTACAAATATTTGCTTGTCATTCAAAATACAAAAAAATGCTCGACCAATTCCTTCTTTGCCCTGCGCTCTTATTTCGAAGAGGCCTTTCCCTAAGGCTTTAATATATGGCATTCCGAGATGTTCCGGCCCATGTATTTCTAGTAATGTTGTTGTCCAGATAAATTTCGTTCGTATGCCAATGGGCCAATCATGCAGGATGGTTTCGCCAACTCCCTTGTAAAATAATATTGTCCACTTCATTCAAAACTCTCCAATTGGGCTTATAAAACGTAAAATAAATATAATGTTTTTGTTATATTAATGTCAATTAAAACTTATTTGTTGGCATAAAGCTCTGGCCGTTCGTTCAGATTTTTTCATATTGGTATTGCATTGCCATTATTATGCTATTAAATTGCCGTTAAATTGTCATTAAATCAAAATAAACGTAGTACTCGACATTTTTTAGTGCTTAAATACAGCAAAAACTTGCATATTCGCCCATGGTTGATCAATTGACAATTGTAGGCCAAACAAAAGATCATCACCATGGTCTATATTTATGTCACAGCGTCAAAGACGCAGTTCAATAATTTGGAATTAATTTAATTTATTTTTGTGAATCTATTGTTGAGCTATTCCTCAAAAATAACGTAAGGAATGCCACTTTGGGGGTGGTTTCGCTACTTTGGACACAGCTACGCCGGCCTTACAAATGCGTTTGGAATGTACGTAACTATGTGCTCATTGTTTTCTTTCAAATGAACGGTTGCTACGTCAAAGCGTAAGACTTTATCTCGAATTTGATTTTGTAAAACAAAGTGTTTGGCTGCTTTTATGATTTTGAGCTGCTTGGATTTATTAACAACAAGAGAAGTGGGAAAATATTCAGTTTTTCGCGTTTTAACTTCAATGAAAGCGATGACATCGTCTTTTTGAGCTATCAAATCAACTTCGCCGTATCGGATACTGTAGTTTTGAGCAAGAATTTTAAAATTATTAAGAGCAAGCCATTTTTCAACGGCTTGCTCTCCGGTATTTCCAACTAATTTTTTGTCTGTGATTATCATGAATTATGTAAAAAAACTTGAGTTATACGATAATTATGGATTATGCGCTTAGATCTGGTTTAAAAAAAAATGTCAGTAGGCTTATTCTTGATTCCACTCGCCAACTGTGTGAATTGTGAGTCTGGGAATTTTATTAACAGGTGTTCGAGATGTTGTTTGAACTCAGAATTCTTTTTTTGTTTTTTGGCCAACTGGCACTTCAAATAAAGAATACGCGCTTCAAGACTTGGATTTTTAGGTAAATACTCTTTTTCTAAAGCATTGATGCGATTTTGTGCGGCAGTATATTTTTTCTGATTTAAGTAAAAATTGAATACATAAACCTCTTTATCTATAAGTTTAAACTCGCATGTATGTTGTATATCACGTATATCAGAAGAGTACTTTTTGTATGCAGGAGTGTCTAGATACTCTTTACAGAGCTTTGTTGCTTCAATTGTTGTTGACTGGTCGCAATTGGGATTTAAAGTCTGGTAAAATTTTGAAAGGATTGCGCGGTACTTTGCATATTCTGCATTTTCATCAGATGGGTAGAACTGTGCAAAATTATTGTAAAGTTCATAAGCTGATGGAAATTTGCCAAGCTTAAAATATGTTTCTGCTAGTGCTAATTTATGTTGAGAAACGTCTTGACGGTCTGAAAAACGTGTTACAATTTCTTCCAAATATTCTGATGCCGAATCTTCTTTTTTATTACTTAAATCTGCATAGGCTTGTTGTTTAAGCTCTTCATAGCCAAGTTCATTACGACTTTTTTGTTTGCTGCATCCACAAATGAATGTTGCTGCACCTAAATATAGGATCAAAAACCTCGTTTTAACAAAACTTATTTTACCAAAACTTTTATTCATAAATTAAATCCTTAATTTTCTAGACTATAATTTTCTAAAACTATTATTTTTGAAAATCAGTGGCTTCTTGATAACCCTTACCATTTTAGTTGATTGTACGAATTTTTAAAGTCTAGATTTTTGCCTGATCAATTAAGCCCGACTGTTGGGCCTTTCCACTAAATTTAGCTTCGCATTTTTTTATACTATAATCAAGATAATATGCTGCTCAGGTGTATTTTAATTCATATCTGAAAGAATAGATGCCCTGGAAGTCCTGTTTTTGTTTGTTTGAAAATATTTAATGTAAGATTACACTAAAAGCTTAGCAGGTAAAGATATTTTCTATGCAGGTCAGATTTTTGTTTAGATTTTGTGGGGTTCTGATAAAATCTAATTATAAATTAATCGATTTGGAGGTCTTTACGAAAGAAGAGGATTTCATGAAAGAATTTATTTTGGAGCTTATTTTTGGATATACTGCCTATGCGTGGCTACTTCTTGCGTTGGGACTGCTTATTCTTGAGCTTTCAACTCCGGGGCTGTTTTTTTTCATTGCTTTTGCATGCGGTGCTGCATGTGCTGCGGTAGCTGCCTTTCTTGATTTTTCAATAATTTTTCAAGTATGGGTTATTCTTATCAGTTCTACACTTTGCTTTATTGCCATTAAGTCTTTTTTTGCAACACATAAAACAAAAAATCTTGATAATAAAACCAATGTTGAAGCATTAATTGGGCAGGAAGCGATAGTCGTTGAACCTATTAGCGCAAATCAACCTGGGGTAATCAGGGTAAAAAGAGAATTATGGGGTGCCATTTTAAGAGATGGATCTATGTTGCAAATTGGCACTGTCGTTAAAATTGTTGATATTCAGGGTAACAAGCTTGTTGTGAGGAGTTTATAATGATTACGATTATCATTACCGTATTTTTCGCTGTACTATTCATATTTTTGATTACAGCTCTTTTGAAATCTACCTATCTTATTAAGCAGGCTGAAGTTGTTATGATTGAACGCTTTGGTTGTTTTCACAAGATGCTTACTTCAGGATTGCATTTTGTTGTACCCTTTATGGATCAACCTAGAAGTGTTTACTGGACCTTTTTAAAAGATGATCCTCGCGGCAAAGTTGTTTATCGATATAATTCTTTTATTGAGCGAATTGATTTGCGCGAAACTGTTTATGATTTTCCTCGCCAAAGTGTTATAACAAAAGACAATGTCTCAATTGAAATAAGTGTTTTACTTTATTATCAAATAACAGATCCCAAAGCTGCCATTTATGAAGTTGCGGATCTCCCTTTTGCAATTGAAAAATTGACCCAGACTACCATGCGAAATATAATTGGCTCGATGGATTTGGACGAGACATTGACATCTCGTGATAGAATTAATGAAAAATTACGACATGTGCTTGATGATGCAACTGAAAAATGGGGCGTCAAGATTAATAGAGTTGAGCTACAAGAAATCATGCCTCCTGTTGATATTCGACAGGCAATGGAAAAGCAGATGCGAGCAGAGCGTGATCGCCGTGCTTTAATTTTGGAGGCAGAAGGACAAAAAACATCTGCAATTCTATGTGCAGAAGGCGATTATCAGTCTAAAGTCACTCGTGCAAAGGGCGAAGCCGAAGCCAGATTGATTTTATCACAAGCAGAGGCTGATTCTATTGATGTTGTTAGAAAAGCCATACCTAATGCGGATCCTTTGCCTTACATGATAGCTATGAATTATATCAAAACTTTGCCTGAGATTACGAAGGGCAAAGATGACAAGATTATAATGATGCCTTATGAGGCTACGGCTTTGATGGGGTCTCTTACAACGATAAAAGAACTTTTTAATAAGAAATAATAGGCAGTTTATTGGGTTATATATTTTGGTGGAGATGATGATGGATTTAAAGGTACGTGTGCCAGTTATTTGGGCCTCTGTTTTGTTTGTATGTATGTTATTTTTTATGCCTTTGTTTAAAAAAAATGATTCATTTTATACGATTAATGAATTTAATGAAGATGTTAGTAAAATTTATTCTGATTTAGGCGTTTTTTCACAACGGAGAGGCGATTTTCAAGGTGCTATCAAATCTTATAAACGAGCCCTTGCTTTTAATCCCGAGCATTCAATTTGTCTAAATAATATTGAAATTTGCAAAAAAAAATTGAAAAAAAACATATCAAATGCGGTTGAATTTCTTGCAAAATTAGATTCATCCAATTAAATTTTATCAAACGAATTTTTGTGTTCCACTTTGCGATGAAAACTTATCGCAAAGTGGTGCGCATAGTCTCTAATGGCAGTTAAGATTTGTCCTACAAAACTTTTTAAGTTTAGTTTTTTCCCCTCAGGAATCCGTTTGGAAAAAATAGTTTCTTCTTTTTTAGCTAAGCTTGCAAATTCTGCTTTGGGAAAAAGGTTTTTTACGGCGTTGAGTTGTCCCTTGCCTCCATCAATCAAGATCAAATCAGGAAGCTCTTTTATATTTTTGTATCTGCGTTGAACTATCTCATGAAGGGCGGCATAGTCATTTTGTTGTTCAATGCTTTTTATATAAAAATGCCTAAAATTTTTTTTGTCCGGTTTGCCATCGGTAAATCGAACACACGATCCAACCATGTACATGCCTTGTTTATGTGAAATATCAAAACAATCAATGGTATGAGGTTCAATTGGAAGTTGAAGTAAATTTTTTAGTGCCTTTGGAAGTGTAGTCTGCTTTGATATTTCTGTGTCCACATGAATTTTGGCTAATCTGATTAGATCCGCAAAGTGGCCCGACTCCGGTTTGCTTACTATTGAGATGTCATAACTTTTATTATGCCAAGACTTTATGAATTGTTGATAAAGCTTTTGGGTTGCTTGATCAATATCAAAATTAACTAAAATTATTGAAGGAGCAGGATATGTTCGGTAGTAACTTTCAAAAAAATCAAGGTGACTAGATTCTTTGATATTAGAGTCTTTCTGAGATCTCTTCTGAGTCTTAAGAACCCGTTGAAATGGTTCGACAAGCTCACCACGAGCGGGTTCTTCAAGGTGCTCACTGCGCTCACCCTGAGCCTGTCGAAGGGTTTGTTCTAATGGAGTCAGAAGCTGGTCTGCCACTTCATAGTCTACTGGAATGTAAAATATCTCTTTTTTTATAAGAACGCTGTTTTTTTCCTTAAACAAGAAGAGTAAGGTTTTATCTTCCGTTAAAAACCAGATATCCTTTTCATCAAGTTTTAATCTTGTTATGGTTTTGGTTTCAAGAACATCAAAAACCCTCTCAAACGCCTGAATGTAATTGTGAAGTTGACGAGATTTTTCGAATTCCATTTTTTTATTATGTTCTTTGATCAGGTTTTTCAAATGCTTTAAAAAATCGGCGTGATTTCCTTTTAGCGCAAGTTTTGCTAGCTCGATTCTTTCTTGGTAACTGTTTTCATCAAAGTCGGGTCTGCATTTTCCTGCACATATTCCCATGTGATAGGCCAGGCAGCCGGATGGAATCTTTTTTTTGCATAATTTTAACCTGAATGTTTTGATTAAAAAATCATAAACTTTTCGTGCTGAATCTTTTTCTAAAAAAGGTCCGAAATACGTACCCTTTTGTTTTTGGCTACGTACAAGTTTAAGTTCCGGTAAAGACTCTTGACTTATTAATATCCATAAAAATGGCTGACCTGTTTTTAAAAGTACGTTGAATTTTGGTTGATGTGTTTGAATTAGTTTTGCCTCAAGCAACATGGCTTCGAGTTCATTTTTTGTTACTATAAAATCTATTCTATCACTGATTTCTCTTAGTGAGCATGACTTTAGGTCATCACTTTTTAGATAACTTGATACGCGACTTCTTAGGCTTTTGGCCTTTCCTATGTATAAAACAAGATCGTGAGAATCTTTGAAAAGATAAACGCCGGGGTTTCGGGGAAGGCTTTTTATCTGTTTTTCTAGATTTTTTTTAATATTCTCTGTCATGGGTATAAATTTTCGATACTGTTTACTTGTCTTATTACACACAAATTTAAAATATACATAAAGTTTGGCTTTTGTAACATTTGGAGCAAAAAATTCAAATTATTGCCTTAGGTATAGGTGTTTTTACATATTGAATCTGGTTGGGGCATTATTTATAATAAATAGGCATTTTTGTTTTATCTAAAAAGAATAAACGAATTTTTTTAGGGGGAGCTATGAAGATAGGTGTTATTTGTGTCTTTTTACTTTTTCAATATGCCAACCCAATGGTTAAATTGGGAGAACATATTTTTGGAGCTAAGCATTATAAATCAGAGCAAGATGTTGTGGAACGGTTTGGTGAAATTTTGCAAATTCAGAATCCTGTGTTTGTAAAAAAAATTCGTATTTTTGTAGATAGTATTGGGTCTAACAAGAATTTAATTAAAGAATGTTTTTCTATAAATTTGCGTGGTGAAAGCGTATTCCGCATATTTTCCAGATATGCTGATAATGTAGATGATTTTGCATGGATTGTTAAAAAAATGAAATGGTGCGGTGGAAGAATTTTTGTATGGCAGCAAATGTTTATTTTGGATAGCTTTCATTTAAGTTTTTTCCATCATTTGAGTGTTACAAAAAATTTTGGGTGTGTGGAGTTTATGTTTAACAAAATTTGTAGATATGCGCCAACTCCTAGAGATTTAAGAAATTTTTTGTTACTCAAAAATGAATCTAATGAGTGTATTTTAACCTGTATTTCTTATTCTTCCGTGCTCTCTTCAGGTGAAAAAATTCTTTTTTTACGTTTGTTTGTTAATAAATTTAAAGATATAGCTATAAAAATTTATTCTCAAGAAGCGGGGTGTAAGGCTGAATTAATGCTTTTAACTGAATTTAATGAGGCACTGTTATTCGAAGTTATTCATAGTGCATTAGTGGTCCATGGAAAATTTGTTGATTGGTTGCCCCCATTTGTAAATGAATTAGTTAACTTTGTAGGTACTTGTGGTGGCGCTGAGGCTGTGAAAGATTTTGTAAATAAGATAAGTGAATCTTCTGATGGAGTATCTTTAACGGCATTGGATTTATTTTTTCGGCATGATTTGCAAGTTCCTCAACCTATCATGGATGAGTTGATTGTCTTTTTGCGTAGCATTGGGGCAAAAACATACCAAGAGTTGTCAGGTTTGGCCTAAACCATTTATTACGCTTAATATAAGGTCGCACGATATATTAGTTATTAATATCATAATTGAAATAATTATGATATTAAACAGATTATCCTATGCTTTTTAAAATTTAATTACAAAATTTTGTTTGAAGTGCTTTAAAAATGATGTATTTTAGATACCTGAGTTGGTTTTATTATTTAAATTTATGTTGGAAAGTAAGGTATGTTTAGCAAATCACGTTTTCCATTGGTTCTTAGCGGTATTGTTGTTTTTTGTTTAATTGGCTGGATAACAAGTTCTATTTATTCATATTTTTCTTACAGTGTTCCACCAAAGTTTTCTCTGAATGGAATTGAGATTGATTCAGCATTTGCAAAAGAGCTGAAGTTTTCGGTTTGTGGAGATAGTGGATATAAAATTTCCCAGATTGGTGCTTTGATTGATGGAAAAGAGATTGAACTTAATGGTACTACAAAAGTTAGTGCAAAGAAGTTTGAAGCTCCATTTTCAACAGACATTACAACATACTCTGATGGAATTCATAAGCTTGAGGTTTATGCTATAGATTCAAGTTTTAATAAAAACAAATCAGTTCAAACCGCAAATTTTTGTGTAGACAACAGTCCTCTTCGAGCTGCCTTTATTGAGTCCGACTACAAAGTTGATCAAGGCAAAACTCTTCATATTAAAATTCAATCAAATAAAAAATTGGCAAAAGCTGAAGTTGAGTTTTCATCAGCAAAATATGAATGTCTTCCTGACTCTAAGGGCTCAACAACATATGAATGCTTTATCCCGATCGAAGCGGAGACAAGTGTTGCGGATTATCCACTTACCGCAGATTTAGAGGATCTTGTAAAAAACAACTTAAAATTAAATTCACAAGTTCGTGTTATTGAGGTTCAGTTTCCACGGCAGCGCGGTTTTACCGTGAAAAAAGAAAAACTTGAGGAAGAAAAAGAGATTAGCGCAAGTGCCAAAGTTTTGGACGAAGCACTTGTTCGTTGGCTTGAACAGTCACCAAAAGAAAAAATGTGGCATGGTCCTTTTGAATTGCCTGTAAATGTCAAAAGAATAACAACTCCTTTTGGCGAAATAAGAATGACTCCTGAATTGGGTAGATATATACATCGTGGTGTTGATTTAATAGACAACCCTAAAGCAGTAGTTTGGGCAAGTCAAATTGGAAGAGTTATCATAAAAGATCGCTTTTTGATATCAGGAAATACAGTTGTATTAGATCATGGATGCGGTGTTTTCACATTGTACTTCCATTTAGAAAATTTTGCAGATATCAATGTTGGGGATATTGTCAAAAAAGGCAACCCGATTGGTAAGCTTGGAATGACCGGCTATGCCAATGGTTATCATCTACATTGGGAATTACGAGTAAGAAATATTTCAGTTGATCCAATGGAATGGACTACCAAAATTTACTAAATTTTATAAGCAATTTTGAACCAGAAAAATTAAATTGTGAAAGATTACGTTATGCAAAAATTAAAATTTATTTTAGTTGGATTAGTTTTAGCATCTGCGCAACTTACAATATTTGCACAAGATGCGATAACTTCTGCTAAAGAAGATGAAACAGCAAAATGGCAATATATTCAAAATTACTTTTCACCAGCAATTAACCCATCTGATTTCAATGAAAAATTTGGAAAATTTTTGAAAGAACATTCAATAGCTATTGGTATATCGGCTGTTGTACCAAGCGCTGTTATCAGCTTCTTTCTAACATGCAAAGTTATTGAGTTGTGTGATCCTGGCCACCATGATAACCCTCTTCTTGTTTTAGGTGCCCTCATATCCCTTGTTGTTGGCACAGCAGCGGGTGGAGTTGATGGTGGGGTGCTTACAGGTGGGTTGGCATCTTTAATTGGAAAATCGCTTGAAAATAAAGATGGGCGCTGTCAGAAATTGGTAATCAATTTTGTAAAAAATTGGGACAAAAACAGAGAACAAACACCAACAACATTGCAACCTCTGTTTGAAAAACTGGCAACTGATAATAATATTTCAAAAATTGATAAAGCACTGGCCCAAAAGATTGTGGAAATGGTAGTTGTATCTAATCTCGTGGAAGCAGCGGCTGTAGCTAATCTTGTTGATAATAAATATCAGGGATTAAATCCAGTTAATTAAAGTTGTTTACTGGAAAATTGGCCCGGTAATTCCGGGCCTTGTAATTTTGGCTTCGATTTTAAACTGTCACGGTTGCATACAACTCTTCAAGTGAAATCTGTCCGCTATTAACTTTTTCAAAACCATCAAGCATCAATGTTTGCATTCCGGTTTTTAATGCTTGTTGCACAACATGAGTTGTTGCAGCTTTTTGTAGGACCAGATCTCTTATCTGATCATCAAGAACCAATAATTCAAAAATGCCTAGGCGGCCCTTGTGTCCAAGATTAAAACAGTCAGAGCATCCCGGTGCTTCAAAATTAGTTTTTATGTTTTTCAAATCAGGATTTTTTATCGGGGCCTCTTTTTTGCATTTACTGCAAAGTTTCCGTGCAAGTCTTTGTGCTAAAATTCCCGTCAACGTTGCATTGATAAGAAATGGTTCCACTCTCATATCAATAAGTCGGGTAATTGCGCCTGCGGCATCGTTTGTGTGTAACGTACTAAAAACAAGATGTCCCGTAAGAGATGCTTCGATTGCGATTTGTGCCGTAATTTTATCACGTATTTCACCAATCATTATAATATCAGGATCTTGTCGAAGCATGCAGCGTAGTCCATTTTGAAAACTAAAACCTGCTTTATCATTTACTTGGCTTTGTGTAATCCCTGGCACAGCGTATTCTACAGGATCTTCCATTGTAACAATGTTTCTGCCCGGTTTATTTAATGCAGAAAGAATGGCATACAAAGTTGTTGTTTTGCCGGAGCCTGTTGGTCCCGTTACTAAAAAAAATCCGTGAGGTTTTTTAATTAAACTTTGTATATGTGTGAACATTTTTGAATTCATGCCAAGCGATTCAAGGTTCAAAAGGTTATGTGATCGATCAAGAATTCTGATAACCATTTTTTCGCCATAGGTTGATGGAAATGTTGAGATACGAAGATCAATAACTTGGTTTTGGTTGTGCTTCCCGCTAACATTTAATTTGATTTTTCCATCTTGGGGAATGCGTTGAATCGCAATATCCAACCCTGCAATAATTTTTATCCGAGAGATTACGAGTTTTAGCATTTCCGGATTTATCGAATCTTGATCATAAAGTGTTCCGTCAATTCGATATCGTGCACGGGCCCCCATTTCTTCCGGTTGCAGGTGAATGTCAGACGCATGCATAGCGATTGCATTACAAAGAATTTGATCCACGTAATCGATTACAGGATCAGAATTCATGCTTTTTATTATTTTTTCTTCAGTGTTGAATAATGAATATGTGGATGAGGTGTTCTGTGTGCCGTCATCCATATTTTTATCCTAATTTGCAACCCAGTAAAAATCCGATAAGTGACGCTACCGATATAATTACGTTAGCTTTGATCCACTCGATTCCCTTGTTCACAAATGGCGTTATAAAATCTTGTTTATCTGCAGACGCTCCAAATAATGTCTTTATAGCATTCCAATCAAGCTCAAGTAATTTATAATATTCCATGCCCTTAATTATTAAAGCACTCAAAAGTAGGCTTAATATAATAGTTTTGAAATGTTTTTTTAAAATGTAGCCAATTCCGAAACTAATACAGAAATATACTCCTGCTTGAATTGCTTCTGCTACCGGTGAGCTTCCACCAACGTCACTTGACCATTTATTTAAATCAAATTCATTCCATGCTGATTTTACTTTATCCATCGTACTTGTCAGTGTATTACTTTCCATAATCCTGATCCTCTCTCCGATTAAAAATTGAAAACATATCTAACATTCACCAAAGTCTAACGTGGGGGAAGCGTTTTTTGCAAAGAATTTCATAAAGTCATCTAAAATGTTGTTCAAATAAGCGAGCTTTACTGTGATAAAATTTTCTTCAATTTTAAAATATTTAAAATTGATCTGAATGTTGTTTCCGATTGAGAAGAACTAGGTCCAAGTGTCATTACTATCGGAATTTTGTATTGTTCGGCAAGCGAAAATACCATTGCATCTCGGTTTATAATATCTTCCTGGGTGATCTTTGGCATTGTCCTGGCTAGGTCGGTTCCAGCTATATAAATTATAAGATCTGGATAAAAGTATGAAAATTCTTCGTGATTTCTTATTATTGTTTCAAGCGTACCTGTTAAGTGTCGATTTAATTCACAAA
>Ga0172379_10002482_pt1 | contig 32445 bp, 42 predicted proteins | sample GrowelOW334metaG_FD_119756 | JGI IMG/M metagenome (GOLD analysis project Ga0172379, IMG submission 119756) | Groundwater microbial communities from an aquifer near a municipal landfill in Southern Ontario, Canada - Groundwater well OW334 metaG | ecosystem: Environmental > Aquatic > Deep...
CTTGCGCAATAATGGCCAGTTTTTTTCCGCACACCGTTTCAATGGTGGAATTAATTAACGCGGCCTTTTTTGGATGTTCCAAATTTTGTTTGTTGAATAAAAACTTCACACCCAAATGAATTCTACCGTTTTCCACTTTAAGCAAATCCGCACCCCGAACTAAACTGGACAGCGGGCTATTAATCGCTTTAATTTTTTCTATTACTTTCGGGAAAAAAAGTTTAACTTCCGACAATGTCACATCTAAGTCGGTCAAAGGTTCTGACGACACTATCCCTGGGCTTGTTATTTGAGCGGGTGATTCATTGACCGTTGCTTGCGAAGTTAAAATTTCATTTTTTTTTACCGGTTCTGACGCTACCTCTTTCTGACTGTTTACATTTTCGATACTCCTCCGCCCACTGGCGGACGATTCTCCAACCTTCCGATACGCCGCTTCAATTGAAGCAAGTAGTAACGGCATTTGTGGCAAAGGCGAACTTTGCAGGTCTTTGTACGCTCTTAAAAATAGTCTTGTAATAAACAACAAATCATTTATGGAAACCATATCCGCTATCTGACCCATGGTTTTTAATCTCTCATCTTTCAAGGCGAAATTAATTTTTCCGCTTGTGGTTTTGTAAATTAAAACTTTTCGCAAATATTCCAAAAAGTCCCTGGTTAAAATGGCGTAATCCAAACCACGCTCAGCCAACGCGCCAAAAAAATCCGGCAAACCAGCAGCATCCCCGCTGGCAATTTTCCCCAGTAAATCTTCACACACCGCAATGTCGGTAATGCCAAGTAGTTGCTGACAATCGGAAAGGCTGGCGTTATTGCCTAAGGTCGCAACCTTACCTAATAAAGATAATGCATCCCGCACACTGCCTTCCGCGTTTTCCGCCACCAATTCCAAAATTTCATTTGATAATTCCAGATTTTCACTTTTGGTTATGGTTTGTAAATGCTCAAAAATATCTGTCGGTGACAGAGCTTTAAAATCAAACCGCTGGGTGCGGGAGACAATTGTTGCCGGCACTTTGTTAATTTCCGTGGTCGCCAAAATGAACAAGGCGTGTTTGGGCGGTTCTTCCAAAGTTTTTAACAACGCATTAAAAGCGCCTTTGGAAAGCATGTGGACTTCATCAATAATAAACACTTTATATTTTCCCAATGACGGGGAAAATTTGACGTGCTCAATCAAATCCCGAATGTTGTCCACGCCGGTATTGGAAGCGGCGTCAATCTCTACCATATCCATAAAATTCCCGGCCTCCACAGCTTTACAAACTTCACATACCCCACAAGCATCCCCCAAAGCATCAGGCGAAGCCTGTACATTATTACTCTCCCCCTTTGGGGGGAGATGTTCGCCGGAGGCGAATAGAGAGGGCTTACGGTTTGCACAGTTAACCGCCTTAGCCAAAATTCTTGCTACACTGGTCTTCCCCACTCCCCGACTGCCCGTAAACAAATAAGCATGAGCAACAGACCCCGCACTGACCTGATTTTGCAAGGTGCGAATAATTGATTTTTGGCCTAAGACTTCAGCGAATGTTTGAGGCCGATATTTTCTATAGAATACTGCCATAGCAATTCATTATAACAAAAATAAACTAATAATAAAATTGGTTTATTTACCGTTGACTTACACACTATTTTATGATATAATATGCTTTCATATCACAAGGAGGTGACATGAAAATTCTGCGAAAATTTACGCACTTTATGGAAATGGCTTACGGCCAAATTCAAAAAGTTTTAGGTTTTCTTCTCTCCCGTCACTTCCTTTCAGGGTGTGGCAAATTCGCAATTCTAATCCCGGCATCCCTGTCCCTTGTTCGTATCCCTCTTGGGTATTTACTTTGGTCAGCGGTCGGCCTTAATGCGTCTGCGTTGACTCAAATCAGCATCCACGGACTCGCCGGACTAAGCGATTCGTACGATGGACTGCTAGCCCGTAGGCTTAACTGCACAAGCAAAATCGGTGCAGTGCTGGACCCCTTGTGCGATAAAATCTACATTTTCTGGTGCGCTGCTGCATACTGGAATAGGTTAGACCACAACGTACTTGCGGGAATTGTCCTGGTTGAGGGGCTGATCATGTCCGCACAAATAACATCACTGACCATTGCCTGGCACAAAAAGATCCGCCTTGAGGAAGCGGATCTAAAAGCCACAATTTGGGGCAAGGCCAAAGGAGCAGCTGAATGCGCGGCCCTCCTTGCAGGTAGCATGAGGTTTGAAAAAACAGCGGCATTACTGCTGTTAATCGCCATCGTGCTTGCCCTCGGCAGCGTGGTCGAGTACAAGGTAAAAAGAGCCGCGCGCCAGCGTGGCTAATCGCAGAACTCAAAACAGAACGACCAGCTATCTATCTATTCCACAAAGGATAAGATTTGACAGCTGGTCGTTTTCGTTAAAACAAAAAATCTATTTTTTAAACACAAACAATTTATAACCAATAAAATTCCAAGCCAACGAGCCAACTGTGGCCAAAATTTTTGCGTAGTTTAAATTGTCGCCGGAATTGGTGGAGAGAACAAAAAAAGTACTGGCCCCGTAAAGCACCAAAGAATTAATTAAAAACCCGGTAACGCTAACCGCAAAAAAAGCCAAGTAATCTTTTTTATCTGCCAAGGCTTGTTGTTTAAAAAACCCGAAGGCGTACCACAACACCAATTGGGCTAAAATAAACACTCCTAAAATCCCCAGAAAATAAATCGCCGGGGCTGAATTGTGCCCACCCACAAACACCAGTGCGTATATAATTAGACCGACAACCCCAACCGAAGCCAGACGGAAAAAATTCTTTAACAAATTTACATTCTCTCCGCTAAAGGCCCAATATTTATTCCAAAAATAGCTTTGAGTAACGGCCAAAATAAAACCCGGCAAATTCACCCAACCCAAGCTGGCGCCTTTGTGAACGCCAAACTGAGTGGACATATAATTTAACACCAACACATCTATGGTGGTATTAAATATACCAATGGCACCAAATCGGATTAATTGCAAAAGAACAGGATAACGTTCTAAAAAATTACTTAACTTCTGTTGCATGCTTGGTTGCTCTAACAATGCTTCCATAAATTTGAAATCCTAAAATTTCTAATTAACCTAATTGGTCTAATTATTCTAAAAAATCCCCAAAACCCAATGTCTGAATTGGGACTTAAGATTTGTTTAGGTCAATTAGAAATTAGAATAATTAGGTTAATTTATAACTCTTCGTCTTCATCCATAATAATTTTTTTTGCCACTGTCCCGCCGCTCATTTCCATATCGGTATGGCCGCTACCACTACCTTTTTTTATGACATTTTCCACCGCTGCCCATTCGGTTTCTTTACCTTGCGGAACAACAATAGTCACTTCATCACCGGCTTCGGCTTTAAAATAGGTCAAAGAAGCCAACAAAACTTTGTACGGCTTGCCTTCGGCCAAAACTTTAAAGTCACCTTTTTCATCCACCAATAACATACCCAACATCTTTTTGCGTTCAATCGGGCCGATTTGTTTGTAAATAAACGATCCGTCATCGGAAATAGTCAATTTCAAAACATCCCCTTCCACGAGTTTGGATTTGGAAGCGTAGTTGGCAGGAACCGGATATTGCTTGTTGTCCGGGCCGATCATATTTTGACCATCGAACATACCTTCAATAACCTTCCCGCCTTCGGAGACTGTCATAACCTGAGTCTTTTCCGAAAGCGCGGTCAGGTTGGCTTTGGTGGCCGGGCCGCCCATTGCTTCCCTAAGCAATTGTTTAGCCGCCTGAATATTTTTCTCCGCCGAATCTATCATCTGCGCCAGCAGAGCTAAGTTGGAAACCTTGTCCATATTTTTTGTTTTAATTTAAAAACTCGTTTAATGCCTAACCAAAAGGTGTCAAACCTCAAAGATATTTTTACAATATTTTTGTTTCGGACTTGATTGACTAATACCAATATATTATATCACAAAACTTTAATTGTGCAAACTCCCCTGTGCAAAAATTGTGACTTACTTATTTGCCAAATCTCCCAAAAGACTGGATTTGTCGGAATTTTTGGCTAAATACTGAGAAAAATCAGGATACTGTAAACAAAGTCTTTCGATAGTCATCCCCAGCTTGGCGGCGTCAGCCAGAAAAGCAGCGGACTTTTGCATATCAACAGAAAAAACATTTGAGGCAAAATCTCTAATTTCCGGCTCGTAAACTTTTATATCCGAAGAACGATAACCAAAATGTAAGGCTTGTTTTAAAGCAGTCACTTCTTGAAAATCTTTTTCAATTTCTGTTAAGGCGGAAAGTATTTGGTCTTCAGATTTTAAAGACGGCAAATGGTCAACGACCTGCTGAGAAATTTCCGCGGCGCGCGCCAAAGACGTTCGCCGACTACGAATAGTTTCGGCCAAAAACAAAGCGACCAACTCATTCAAATTTAACGCTTGCGCTTGTGCTTGCATATAAAAAATTAATGGCTTTTGTGTTCATGTGTTGAGCCGCCACCAAGACCAGGCATAAACCCTTCTAGTGTCCCCGCTACTTTCCCCGGTAATTCTGTGGCTGGACCAACTATTTGAGAATGAAGGCCTGTTGTTAATTCTTTCACCCCTAAAGGTTTAAGCATATTAAAACCCCCACCATCTGCGGAACGTGATTTAATCTCATGCCCACCACCGTGACCGTCTGACATATTTTTATTCTCCTTAATTTAAATAAATTTTTATAATCCTCTTTCTATGCTTGGCAGTCCTTCGCTCATCCGTTCCGCCACTTCACTTGACTCTAAAATTTCTTCTTCCACTTCCGCACGCAAACGACCAAATTTCAGGCGGGATAACTGACGAATAGCTTTTGCTTGTTCGTCGTTACCATTCCTGAGCAGTGGATAAGTGGCCATATTAAACGGCTTACTGGCGGTGCCGTCTATCATAAGCTTCATATAAGCATTATAGCGGTCTATATTCACCAAATCAAATTCGTTAAAAGTCGGCTTAAACTCTTTAGCCATTACCTCGCTGTCCTCGGCACCAATTCTAAAGGCGACCATACTGCCGGCATTACCAAAAACTGCGTCGCGTAAGTCCTTACTCCCCGCACCTTGCGCCCCGGCCTGCTGTTCCAACTGCCCCAAATACTGGTGGGCAATAATTAAGTTGAGTCGATATTTTCTGGCTTCCGAAAGAATGGAAGAAAATGCGTCAGTAATAAAGTTTTGGAATTCGTCCACATACAAATAAAAGTCCGGGCGGTCGTCCTCACGCATATCCGCGCGCGAGAGTGCTGCCATTTGTAATTTGGAAACAATAATTAATCCGAGCAACTTTGCATTCAACTCCCCCACCTTGCCTTTGGCTAAGTTGATAAGCAAAATTTTCCGCTTATCCATAACTTCCCGAAAATTGAAAGACGATTTGGATTGTCCGACAATATTCCGCATCATGGAATTTTCTACAAACCGGCCGACTTTGGAAATTAAATAACCCAACATTTCCGACTTATGAAAGTCCGATGTCTTGGCCATTTCTTTTTCCCAAAAAAGTCTCACTACCGGGTCTTTAACTTTGGACAATTTATATTTTTGAAATTCCGTGTCCGTAAAAATCCGAGGGATGTCCGCAATGGTTCCCGGGTGTTCTTCGTCCGCCATTAGTGTGAGCATGGCGTTTCTCATATTATGTTCAAACATTGGCCCAAGCATAGCCGGGTCTGTCACCAACTTATAGAAAATGGAAATCATTTCCTGGACCGCAAAATCTTTTTGTTCCTCAGAATCCACTTGGAGCATATTTAACCCCATTGGTCTTTCCATATCAAACGGCTCAAATAAAATTACATCTTCCGCCCGCTCTTTTGGAATGTGCGGTAAAATATCTTCTATAAAATCGCCGTGCGGGTCTATAATGCACAAGCCTTCACCGTTTTTAATGTCCTGCACGGACATGTATTTCATAATTTCCGTTTTTCCACTGCCGGTTCGGCCCAGCACATACATATGCCTTCGACGATCATCGCGCTTAATGAAAATTTTAGTCTCTTGTCCGCGATAAATATTGCGACCGAGCAAAACTCCTTCTTTGGGTAAATTCACCGGTGGCGGGGCTTTTTTGGACACCAGCCACTTTATATTTGGTGTTTCGATGTAGGGCGTGGGTAAATGCCACAAAGAAGCAATTTCTTCGGTATTTAAAATTGCGGCATAACCTTCGCGGAACACCCGAAAAATATAATCTTTTAAAATATCATTCTTGTCACGTTTCTTTACCCTTAATCCGTTAAACGGTGGCATGTTGTATTGTAAAAACGAAGCCAACAAATTCCGCATATGGGAACTGGCGTTCCCAGCGATTGTAGATGATGTTACCAACCTAATGTTTACTTTATATCCGGGCCGGCTGGCTTTTTCTTCCAGTTTTTTTACAATCTCCTGTTGCATAGGAGTGAGGGAAATGGCCGAAGCATAACCAGACAAATCTTTATGCGCGTGAGATGGTTGAAAATTTTTATTCCCGCCACCGGACAACACTTTTCCGGTACCTCGCGCCAATCCTATCATCGCCTGATGGAATTTCCCCTTCTCCACCATTTCCGGATTTTTTCCCTGCTGAATTTCCAAAGCCATTTTACGTGGACGATACTGCCAAGACTGACCGGCCGGGGAAATAATATATTGAATAACCGCGGACTCATTTTCCTGCAACTTGCTCATGGCATTGGTCAGCGCATTTAACGGATCCGTCTCTGTGGTTTTGTAAGTACGAAACGGGTAAACGTATTTCTTGCTTAATTGCAATTCTTCCACTTCAATTTGTGCACCTTTAAAAAACGGGTTATAACCTTTAACCTGTTCAATAAACGCATGCGGATACTGGGCCTGAATTTGTTTTTCCACTAACTGTTGTAACTCTTTAGGGCAATTAACGTAAAAACTTATTTTTTTGTCTGTACAGGCAATTTCAAAACTGTAATAATCCTTGCCCAATAACCACCCCTTACTCTTACTGCTTTCAGAGAGTGTAGAAAATAATTGCTCAGCCACGGCAATAAGCTGTTTTTTTTCTTCTTCGCTTTTCGGCCGTTGATCTTCTTTTTCCGGACTGCCGTCTTTTGGCATTTGAATTTCCAAAAACACCCAATCCTGGATTCTTGGGACAATATGCTTGGTGTGATATACATGTCGCTTGTAGTAATAAAAAAAGACAGCCACAAAAACAGCTATCAATCCAAGCAACACCAACACCGCAATTGTAATTGTGTCTAATTCAACGGGCATTTATTTTTGTTTTCTTAGGTTTGGCTTTGATATCTTAATTAACCGAATTCATCTTGTTCAGCTTATCAACAAAAGACGCGACACCATCAGGATTATTAACATTTAAACCATCTTCAGATGAATGACTTCCATTTAAAATATTCAGAGCACGTTCCAAAATATTCTTGCGCAACTCTTCAACAGAACCTTGATTTTCTACTGTTTGAGATGCTTTAAACTCCTTACTACTAGACCCCAATTCTGCAGGAACGCTGACCAAAACAGGCTCGCCTGGATTATTTTCCAGAACTTGCCCTGGTGTAGTTTCATTTTTAGTACCGGATCTTTCGGCAATAACCTGATTTCTCGCAGATTCCAAAATTTTCTTCCATTCTACCTCAGAAACACCTTCCGGGCGCCCGGAAAGATCTTGACCTAACTTATATTCTGATTTTCCTGTAATCTCACTCATAAAATTATCTACTTTATTATACCACAAAACTTATAAATACAACCCAATATTATACGCCTTTTTCAAGATTTTGTCAATTCCCGGCAAATTGCCTCCACAGTGTCAAGGATGACCCTTGACACAAGCCTTTCCTGGAAGAGGTGTCCCCTCTTCCAAATCAATTTTATGGTATAATAAATATTTTTTAAATCTTTTTATCTTTAGCCCATTTCTCTTCCAACCTTCTGATTCCAGGCTCATCAAAGCCAAAATGATGGCCGATTTCATGCCAGACCACCCTGCGTACCAATGAAGCAATGGCCTGATTATCATCATCTCCTGTGGCCAAATGGCCATCCTGAGCTTGTCGCCCTTCAATTGACTCAGGGCGACCCTGAACTTGCTGAATGGGTCGAAGGGCAAAACGTTCAATCGTTCCTTTCCAAATTGTAATTTTATCCGGTAAAGTTGGGCTAACTCCGTAGCTGGAACCGCGATGTAACTGGGATACGCCATGATACAAACCAAACAAGGAATTGTTTGGTGACTCCCCTTCTTCCATCACAATTTCCACATTATTCAGCTTCTCTCGAATTTTCTCCGGTAAAGCCTCCACCGCCTGGGTAATTAAATTTTCGAATTCAATATTTTCCATAAATTCTCATGGCCTGATTAAATATTTTTCTTCCATTACTTTTTTAAAGCCCTCAAAATTTTCGTAAAATTCCGCGTTAAAGCCAAATCGCTTGGCAGAAGATATTGCCGATTCGGCATCATCCAACACCAAAACTTCTTCTTTGGAAATATTTGATAGCCGTTTATAAATTTGGGCCCAAAATTTAACCTCGGGTTTTAAATGACCTAATTCACAGGAAGGAAATTTACCATCCAATATATTTTTCAAACCAGCCGTCTTCCATAAATAATCAACGCGATATTTTTCATTATTGGTAGACAGGTAAGTTTTGATTCCTTTATTTCTTAACTCCTTGATATATTCGGCCATGTCTGTGTCTACTTCCGCTTCACCCACAAACCAGTATTCCATTAATTCTTCCACGGTTCCCGTCCAACCCCAAGTTTTCAGTCTCTTTCCCATTTCTACTTTTAAATCCGCCTGACCTTTTTCGCACAATAAAAATTCATTGTTAAAAAAAGAGGCCTGATCTTCGGTGTCGGCAACAATCCCCTTTTCCTCTTTTAACCTTTGGCTAAAATATTTTGTATGCCTGATTATCGGCCCGTCGCAGTCAAATAAAATTACTTTAATCATAATATTTCAATTAAATAAACCTGTCCCGATGTATCGGGACAGGTTTATTGTATCATTTTTACCTTATTTTCGCATCAGAGAACCCTCACCCGGCCGTCTGACGTCCACCCTCTCCCGCGCCTGCTGGCGTGGCGAGGGAAAATAGATATTCGCTTCAGCGAATGCTAGAAGCCTTCGTAATCATGCATGGTCAGCTGGGCTTCGATTTTTTTGATTACTTCAATAACTACAGAGACGGCAATGAGCAATCCGGTACCACCGAAAGTTAACGCCTGAGTGCCGGTAAAGCGCTGAAGGATAAACGGCAACACGGCAATAAGGGCTAAAAAGAAAGCTCCGGCCAAAGTAATGCGGTTAAGCACCATGCTCAAAAAGTCAGCTGTTTGCCCACCGGGTCTGAGTCCTGGAACAAACCCGCCATTTTTCTGCACATTTTCGGCAATTTCCTGAGGATTAAATACCACGGCGGTGTAAAAATAGGTAAAAGCCATAATCAAAATGAAGTAAGTGACACCGTAAAATAATCCTTGCGAATTAAATAACGCGATGGTTTTGGTGGCAAAACTGGCCACCATGGCAGATTTAGCGCCTACAAAAAATTGAGCAATCATGGCCGGAAAAAGCATTATAGAAATTGCAAAAATAATCGGGATAACTCCGGCTTGGTTTAGACGCAACGGCAAATGGGTATTTACGCCACCAAAAAGTTTATTCCCGCGGACACGTTTGGCATAAGCAATCGGAATATTCCTTTGTGCCTCGGTAACCAAAACCACTCCGGCAATCACAATTAAGATCACGGCAACAAAAGCCAAAACCAAAGGCAATTTGGAAGCGTCATACCAGCTGGTTAAAAAACCCAAATTAGCAGGAATGCGGGCCACGATACCAGCAAAAATAATTAATGAGATACCGTTACCAATATCAAATTCCGACATAATTTCTCCCAGCCACATCATTAACATAGTGCCGGCGGTAACGGACAAAAGCGTCAAAAACCATTGGAACGGAGTGAATACACCTAAAATTGAGGCGCCTCCCTGAGTTTGCAGTAAACGAATTGTACCAAAACCTTGCAGAGCCGCCAGCGGGATAGACATGTAACGGGTGTATTGGTTGATAGTCGCCCGACCGGCTTCGCCACCTTCTTTTTGCATTTCCGCTAAAGATGGAACCACAATGGTCAACAGTTGCATTATAATTGACGCGGTGATATACGGACCGACGCCAAGCATGGCAATGGAAAAATTGGTTAAACCACCACCGGAAAAAATATCCATCATACTAAAAAGCTGATTGCTGGATAGCAATTCTTTCAGTCCGGTAACATTAATTCCGGCAATCGGGATATGGGCTAGAACTCTGGTTAATAACAAAAGACCCAGCACAATTAAAATTTTGTTGCGTAGGTCTTGAGTTTTCCAAATAAGGGAAAGTTTGTTCATAATGTATTTACAGCACAAACCCACTAATTACACGAACCTCACGAATTTAGGTTTTGTGGCTTTCGTGTTTTTTATGCTTTCGTGGTTTATATTATCTTACTGAACCGCCGGCTTTTTCCACAGCTTCTTTTACGGAAGCGGAAGTTAGCAGGCTAACAATTAATTTCTTTTTGATTTCACCTTTTAAAATTTTAACCTTTGTTACAGCAGGGTCAACCAAACCTTTATCCTTTAGAGCCTTTAAAGTAACAATATCACCGTCGGCAAAAATATTCAACTTGGATAGGCTTAATGCATAGGCTTTATTAGTCAAAGCTCTAAAACCTCTGGATTTCGGCAATTGCCTAACAAGAGGCTGACGTCCACCTTCAAAAATTGCAGGCATTTTGCTGTGACCTGTACGCTTAGTCTGTCCTTTATTTCCACGAGTGGAATAAGTACCCTTGCCACTACCCAAACCACGACCAACTACCTTACGGCGATGAACGGACTTAGGATTCTTTTTGAGTTGATGTAATTTAATCATATTTGAAGTTGAATTTTGATTCTTGGTTCTTACTTTCGTAATTGCGCAAGTTTTTCTTTGCTCTTCATCTTGGAAAAAGCCGCGAAAACCGCTTTTACGTTATTCACTTTGTTGTTGGAGCCAAGCATTTTACAAACAATATTTTTAACTCCGGACAATTCCATAACGGAACGGACGGCTCCACCGGCGATAACCCCGGTACCTGGCTTAGCAGGTTTTAACATTAAGCTGGAAGACTTATACTTAACATTCAAGCCGTGAGGAATAGTTTCATTAACCAGAGGCAAGGTAATCATGTTCTTCTTAGCGGCGTTTACAGCCTTGTTTACGCTTTCCGAAACGTCAGCGCCTTTTTTCAGACCCATACCGACTTTCCCTTTGCGGTCACCAATAACAACGAGTGCGCGAAAACGCATTCTTTTACCACCGGCTACCACACGAGTAACTCTTTTGACCTCTACAACTTTCTGGTCAAATTCGCTTTTCTCGCGTTCGCCACCTCTATTTGAACTTCTTCGTCTTTTTTCCATACGGATTGATTTAAAATACTAATATACTATTATTAAAATTCAAGCCCACCTGCTCTTGCGCCTTCAGCTAAAGCTGTACGTCTTCCGTGATAAGATAAACCACCGCTATCAAACTTGACCGACTTAATCCCCGTGGCAATTGCTTTAGTGGCAATGTTTTTCCCCACTTCGGTGGCCAACTCGGATTTCTTCCCCTTGGTTTTAACTTCCAGGCTGGAAGCTTGAACTAAAGTTTTGCCGGCTTCGTCGTCTATTAACTGAGCGTAAATATGGCGATTCGCTTTAAATACCGCCAAACGAGGACGTGTCTCTTCTCCGGAAATCCGGCTGCGAACACGGGTGTGGCGAATAGCTCGTTTTAAATTTTTATGCTTCTGTTGGTTCATAACTTTGATTTACAAGATTAAATAAGATTTAAATGATTGACCATGATTTATTGCAATAATTCTTGCTCATTCATGTCAATTTTGTCAATTATTTTATTTGCCTCCGCCTACTACTTTAACAACTTTACCGGCTTTGCGAATAATTACTTCATCGCTGTATTTAATCCCTTTACCTTTGTATGGTTCCGGTTTTTTCAGTTCTCTGATTTCAGCGGCAAATTGTCCAACCTGCTGTTTATCTGGTCCGGAAATGCTAATGGTATTCTTATCAACTGTAACTACAATTCCTTTTGGAATTTCTACTTCAACCGGATGGGAAAAACCCAAGGCCATAACAATTTTAGTGCCTTGCAAAGCAACTTTGAACCCGACACCGATTACTTCCAATTTCTTTTCAAAACCTTTAGTGACGCCGTCAACTAAATTCTGAATTAAAGCCCGGAACAAACCCCACAAAGCTTTTTCGCTTTTGTTATTTTTGTTCTTGACGTCAACTAAAATTTCGGTTGCGCTAACCGCAACTTCCACTTTCGGATTAATCGCCAAAGTTAAAGAGCCCTTTGGGCCGGTAACGGTTAGGGTCAAATCTTTCTTTTCGGCTTTAACGCCGGAAGGAAGTACTACTGGTTTTTTTCCGATTCTGCTCATATAGTTTTACTAAATACTAATTGATACAAATATACTATTCGTGAATAATTTAAATGCTTTTAAAAGTTAAAATTCGTAAGTTCGTAAAGTGCTACCAGACTTGGCAAACCACTTCTCCGCCGGCACCGGCTTTTCTGGCCTGTTTGTCGGTCATTAAACCTTTGGAAGTAGAAACTACTGTTAAACCATATCCGTTGTTGGTGCGAGGTAACTTGTCGGCCGGTAAATAGATTCTTTGACCGGGCTTGCTCACACGTTTAATTCCTGCAATTACCGATTCTCCGGTTTCTGAATATTTCAAATTTATTTGCAACATCTTATGTTGGCCATCCAATTCGCTTACTCCGGCCACAAAACCTTCCTTAAGCAACAACTTGGCTAGATTTTGTTTGAACTTGGAGAACGGTAAAACCAGCTCGGTCTTTTGAACCGTGCTTGCATTGCGAATGCGTGTTAACATGTCAGCGATTGGATCGGTATACATAATGTGAACTAATAATTGATAATAGATAAGTTAATAATTTTTACCAACTGGCTTTTACAACTCCGGGGATTTCCCCTTTGCTGGCCAATTCTCTAAAACAGATTCTGCAAATATTAAAGTCTCTCATATAGCCGGCTTTACGTCCGCATTTCCAGCAACGTCTAACAACCCGAGTAGAAAATTTTGGGGTCTTAAGACTTCTTAAAGATTTTACGATTTGTGCTTGTGTGGCCATACAAAATGAATTTAAGATACTAATCTACTAATTTATACTAATGATACTAACTATTACTAATGCGTACTGTTTGAAATTATTCGTATTAATTCGTTTCATTCGTACTATTAGTATATTGGTATCTTTCATTACTTTTTAAAAGGAAAGTTCATTAACTTAAGTAACTCTCTTGCCGGCTCATCTTTGTGGGCATTGGTGACAATTGAGATTTCCATTCCAAAGATATTTTCTAAAGATTCAGAAGAAATTTCCGGGAATACCAAATGTTCTTTTAAGCCTAAGTGATAGTTTCCACGGCCGTCAAAACCGTCTGCTGAAACACCTTGGAAGTCACGTACTCTAGCTAAGCTTACGTTAATCAGTTTGTCCAAAAAGCTATACATCTTGTGCCCTCTAAGTGTGCAGAATACTCCGACGATCTGATTTTCTCTGACTTTAAAGCCCGCAATGGACTTTCTGGCTTTGGCTTTTACCGGCGCTTGTCCGGTAATCTTTTTTAAGTCTTCGACAAGCAGTTCTATCTTTTTCTTGTCTTCCTTAATCTTGCCGACGCCAACGTTAACAACCACTTTAAGAATTTTCGGGACTTCCATAACATTCTTGTAGCCGAATTGCTTTCTTAAAGCCGGAGCGATTTGCTTATTATATTGTTCTTGTAATCTTTCCATAATAGCTTGTTTCCTTATTGACTCCCTCTCCAATTCATGGAGAGGGAAATTTCGCTTTAGCGAAATGGGGAGAGGTTAAATTGTTAAGGGTAAACCTCTCTGGCCCGGTGGGCCATCTCCCCATGCTTTGGGGAGAAAAATAATGTGCTTCGCGCTAAACTGCTTTTCCGCTGGCCTTGGCCACTCTTTGCTTATTGCCGTTTTCTAAAAAAGTATAGCTGATTCTGGAAGGCTCGCCGGAATTCGGGTCAAGTAACATAACTTTCGATACTGGAAACGGAGCGAAGAAAGTTATTTTTTTACCCGGTTGACCCGCTTGCTTGGAGCGTTCAAACTTGGTATGCATATTAACATTCTCAACCGTTATTTTACCGAGCTTTGGTAAAACTTTAATAATCTTCCCGGTCTTGCCTTTATCTTTGCCGGAAATGACTTTTACGGTGTCGCCTGTCTTAATTTTAAGTCTGGTATTGTTCATATAATAGTTATCAGTTTGCGAGTTTAATTTAAATTACTTCTGGAGCCAAGGATATAATCTTTTTAAAACCATCTTCGTAATTCCCTTTGGCTTTTTCACGAATTTCTCTGGGGATGGGTCCAAAAATACGGGTGCCTTTAGGTTCGCCTTTTTCCTTGTCTACAATTACTCCGGCATTTTCATCAAAACGGATGTAAGAACCGTCTTTGCGGCGCATCTCTTTGCGCAAGCGGACAATAACTGCGTAGACTTTATCACCTTTTTTCAAAGAGGAATTCGGAGCGACCTGCTTAACGGATCCGGAAATGACATCGCCAATGCGGGCAAATCGATTGCTGTTTTTGCCGTTGACCGAAAAGACGTTGACGATTTTCGCGCCGGTGTTATCTGCTATTTTTATCCAGGATCTTACTTGTAACATAAATTATCTGTTATCTTTTGTGAAATTAAATCTTGCTCAATACTTTAAACTTCTTCTCTTTACTCATCGGGCGTACTGATTCAATTACTACTTTGTCGCCTGTTTTATACTCGTTATTCTCGTCATGAGCTTTAAACTTCTTCGAAATAGTATAAGCTTTCTTATATTTAAAATGCCGTTTGCGGATATCAACCTTAACAACAACAGTCTTGTCCATTTTGTCGGACACGACTATCCCGGTTAACTGCTGTTTTTTAGAAATTTTTTCCATAAAATTGATTTAAGATACTAATCTACTAATTTACACTAATGATACTAACTATTACTAATTCGTACTGTTTAAAATTATTCGTATTAATTCGTTTCATTCGTACTTATTAGTATATTGGTATCTTTCATTTATTTCTTTAAATTATGTACATAAGTCATAATGCGGGCAATATCTTTCTTAACAACTTTCAGTTCATGGGTATTCTTCAACTGGTTCAGTCTGATCTTTACCGCTAAATCATGCGCTTTGGTTTTTAATTCCAAAAGCAAGCTGGTAACTTCATTCTCGGATTTAGTTGTAAGTTCTTTAAATTTCATAATAGCATATTCCTTATGGTCTCCCTCTCCAATTCGTGGAGAGGGAAATTTCGCTTTAGCGAAATGGGGAGAGGTTAAATTGTTAAAGGCAAACCTCTCTGGCCTTCCGGGCCATCTCCCCACACTTTGGGGAGAAAAATAATGTGCTTCGCGCTATCCTTGCTTTTCTTTAACTAAAAATCTGCTCTTTACCGGTAACTTATGGCTGGCTAATCTCATGGCTTCCTGTGCCTGCTCTTTAGTTACTCCGTCCATCTCAAATAAAATTCTGCCTTTTTTTACAACACATACAAAGTGGTCAACCGCACCTTTACCACCACCCATAGGACTTTCGTTCCCGTGCAGAGTTACCGGCTTGTCGGCAAAAAGTCTTATCCAAATCTTACCGCCTCTTTGCACATAGCGAGTCATAGCCCGGCGAGCCGCTTCAATTTGGCGAGCCGTGACCCAACTGCTTTCCATGGCTTTTAAGGCAAAGGTTCCAAAGGCGATCTTTTCGCCTGCAGTAGCCTGTCCTCTAGCGTCTCCGCGATGGTGCTTACGGTGTTTAAGTTTTTTAGGGATGAACATAAAAGAGAATTGACCTAATTATTCTAATTGCTCTAATTAACCTAAATAAATTTCAATGCGTGATTCCGGAATTCTGGCATTGGTGCTTATTTAGAGTAATTAGGTCAATTAGGTTAATTAAAAATTTAATAAGTTAACTAAGGGATTAAGCTTTTTTTGGTGCTTCAGCGACATCTTTTACGAAAGCTTTTTTACTCTCGAATACATCACCTTTGTATATCCAGATCTTTACGCCAACTGTACCGTAGGTGGTAAAAGCAGTTGAGCGGGCAAAGTCGATATCGGCACGTAAGGTATGAAGAGGAATTTTTCCGGAGGACAAATGTTCGGTACGGGCAATGTCTGCTCCGTTTAAGCGTCCGCCAATTGCCACTTTGGCTCCTTTGGCTCCGGCATTCATAATTTGCTCCAGGGATTGCTTCATCAATTTTCTGAACGCTACGCGCTTTTCCAATTGTTCAACAATACCGTTGGCAATTACTTGGGCTTGCATATTAACATCTCTAATTTCTTCGATGTTAACTTTCAGTTCCTGCTTTATCTTTAACTTTTGCTTAATCTTCTTTTTTAACTCTTCAATTCCGGCGCCACCTTTACCAATAATTAATCCCGGCTTAGTGGTTTTTATAATTACAGTAATAGTTCCATCATTCAAACGTTCAATGTCAATTCTAACCAATCCGGCCTTTTTCAAATGGATTTCCAAATATTCCCGAATCCGCACATCTTCCTGAAGTTGCTTGGCAAAATTGCTCTTAGAAAACCACTTGGATTTCCAAGTTTCGGTTATTTTCAGTCTTAGTGATGTGGGGTTTATCTTATGGCCCATTTGTTTAATTTATGATTTAAGATTTATGATGTAAGATTTTATTGCAGTTATTCTTCAATCTGCAATCTTCATTCTTAGATTACTCTATACTCCGGTTTTTCTATTAAATAGTCTGCGCTTGTTTGCTACCTTGCTCATCTTTATCTGTTCGTCGGTCTTAAACACCTGGCTCTTTTTAGTGGTGCTCTTTACCGGTTTCTGGTTAGTAGCAATTTCTTGGTCAACACTTTCTATCTTTTTCTCTCCGTCGGTGTCCGCTTTTTTCAGGAAACCAAGTTTCGCTTTACCGGCCTTAGAATGGGCTCTTTCTTCCAGGACTAAATTGACGTGGCACATTTTTCTGCGAATTACAAAGGCGCTACCGCGAGCTCTCGGAAAGTAACGTTTCATTACTTTGCCCATATCGCAAGTGACTTCTTTAACGTATAGATGATCTGTTTGTAAAGAAAAATTATTCTTGGCGTTAGCAACAGCGGACTGCAACAATTTGATCATCATTGGAGAAGCCTTTTTGTTGGCATGCTGAAGTTGGGCCAAGGCCGAAGCCACACTCATTCCTTTAATCAAATTTGTAACTAAGCGCATCTTTCTTGGAGAAACATGAAGATGATTGGCGCTGGCCTTTACAAGTTTGCCTGATTCAGTTTTTGCAGTGTTAGTGGACATTGTTCTTACAATAAATTTCTAGTTATTACAAATGATAGATAATTATTTCTTCGGTTCATCTTTAGCGGCATTTAGCTTGGCCTTTTCGGCTTCGGCTTTGGCGGCTTCTTGTTCTTTAGCCATCTTTCCACCATGACGGAGGAATTTGCGGGTTAAAGAAAATTCACCGAGCTTATGTCCGACCATGTTTTCTGTAACGAAAACCGGAACATGGACACGACCGTTATGCACCAAGAACGTAAATCCTACAAATTCCGGAGCAATAGTGCAGGCACGGGACCAGGTTTTAATCTGATCTTTACCGGCCTTGCCGTTTAAGACTTTCTTAACGACTCTCGGGTCTACGTATGGTCCTTTTTTTAAACTTCTTGACATACAATAAATTTCTTAATTTCTATTATTTAGAACGTCTCTTTATAATCATGCGATTGCTGTACTTTTTCTTGGTACGGGTCTTCACACCTAATGCATGTTTACCCCATGGAGTCTTTGGATATTTCATACCAATCGGGTTATGACCTTCACCACCACCGTGCGGGTGGTCTACCGGGTTCATAACTTTACCGCGAACACTTGGTCTCCAGCCCATCAAGCGCATGCGTCCGGCTTTACCAATGCGGACATTCATCCAATCTGCGTTTGTTAACTGGCCAATGCTGGCTAAACAAGTTTCTCTGACTTTGCGGATTTCACCGGAAGGAAGTTTCAATAAAGCGTAACCGGCTTCAACTGTCTGTAAGGTGGCGTTAGCACCGGCGCTTCTGGCAATTCTTCCACCTTGGCCGGGAGCCAATTCTATATCGTGAACCAAAGTTCCTACCGGAATGTTTTTTAAAGCTAAGCGGTTACCGGGTAAAATTTCCGCGGTCTCACCGTACATAACCTTGTCGCCAACTTTTAAACCTTGTGGGGTTAAAATGTAGCGTTTGGAACCATCTTTGTAAGCTAATAGAGAAATAAAAGCGGTTCTGGTTGGATCGTATTCCACAGTTTGGACAACAGCCGGAATGTTCATTTTGTCACCGCGGGAAAAATCTACGGTACGAATTCTTCTTCTAAAACCTCCACCTTGGTGGCGAACGGTAATTTTACCGCTGTTATTTCTACCGGCGTGTTTCTTTTTGCCGACCACTAAAGATCTTGGAGTTCTTACTTTTTTATCCAATACCGAATAATCGGTCACACTGTGAATGCGCCGTCCGGGAGATGTTGGTTTGTAAAGTTTTACCGCCATATAAAATAGTTTATCATGTTATAAAGTTTGTAAAGTTATAAAGTTTGTGCTTTTCTTGATGGACTTGATAACTTTAGAAACTTGATGAACTTATTAGATTACGTCTGTTAAGCCTTCGATTTTATCACCTTTCTTTAAAGTGATAATTGCTTTTTTAAAATCGGATGTTCTGCCAGCGGTGCGACCGAAATTGCGGTTTTTACCCTGGTTTCTCACCATGTTTACCTGAACGACTTTCACTTTATAAAAAGATTCCACGGCCTTTTTAACCTCAATCTTGTTGGCGGAAGGTTTGACTTTAAACACATACTTGTTTAAAGAAGTCAGATGCCCGGCCTTTTCGGAAATTCTGGGCTGGATCAAGACACTAGGAATTCTTACTTCCGCGCCAACTTGGGCAGGAGCAGTAGCTTCCTTTTTCTTGTCTTCAGTTTTGTTGGAAAAAATGGCCATATGTGTTATTCACGAACTCACTAATTGCACGAACTTCACGAAATTTAGATTTTGTGGCTTTAGTGTTTTTCGTGCTTTCGTGCTTTAAATTAAATTTTCGCTTTCAATTTTAAATAAGTCTTTTCCACTACCGGTAAGCTGTCTTTTAGAATAATGATGCTGTTTGCTTTTAGTACATCTACTAAATTTAAGCTGTTGGCTAATACGGAGGTAATGGATTTTAGGTTACGGCTACTGCGAGCCAATTTGTCATCTTTCTTCGGAGTAATCAACATTTGCTTTTTGCCTAAGGTCTTAATTCCTTTGTGCAAATCCGCAAATACTTTTACCAATTCTTTGGTCTTCGGTTCTGTTAATGCGATCTGGTCAACCACAATGAATTGATTTTCTTTAACCTTATCGGTCAAAGTCATAAACAACGCTTGAGACTTGGCTTTCTTGTTGATCTTTAATTCCCAATTGCGGTTTGAGCGAGGACCGAAAGTAATACCACCATGGCGCCAAATTGGGCTACGAGTGCTACCGACTCTAGCGCGACCGGTTCCTTTTTGCTTCCACGGCTTCTTACCACCACCGGATACTTCACCACGATTCTTAGTGTGGGAAGACCCTTGGCGGGAATTGGCTTGGTGAATGCGAACGGCTTCGGCTAACAAATGCGCATTGGGCTTAACATCAAAAATCTTTGAGTTTAACTCAACGTCACCGATTACTTCACCTTTTTGGTTGTAAAGATTTACTTTCATATAAAAATTACTTTATCCACTGATTCATAAATTCCACAGATACACAGATTGCCAAGATAAATGTTACTACTTAGCTAACTAATCTGTGAATCTGTGTTATTTGTGATCTGTGGGCTATTTTTTCTTCTTCTCTTCTTTAACTTCGACTACAGTGACTAGTGGTTTAACTTTACCGGTGGAAATAATTCTGACCATTCCATTTCTGTGTCCCGGAACTGCACCTTTAATCATAATTAAATTTTTCTTGGTATCAACTTCCACAACCTGTAAATTCTTTACTGTAACTTGTTCTACACCCATATGTCCGGCCATTCTCATACCTTTGCGGACATGCTGAGGAAAACGTTGACCAATAGAACCAACACTGCGAGGCTTGTTATGACCGTGAGACATTGGAAAACCATGAAAACCGTGGCGTTTCATTGCCCCGGCAAAACCGCGTCCTTTGCTAATGCCAATGGCATCTACAATTTCGCCCGGGACGAATCCGGAAATTTCTAATTTTTGGCCTCGTTGATATTTTTCCGCGTCAGTTACGCGAAATTCGGACAAAACGCCAAAAGTACCTAAATCTTTCAGGTGGCCCTGTAACGGTTTAGATACTTTTTTCTTTTTGCCGATTCCAACTTGGACAGCACTATATTTATCTTTGCCACTCAATGTCTTAACTTGGGTAACAACCATAGCCCCAGCCTTAACAACGGTAACCGGAATTACTTCGCCGGTTGCGTCGTCAAAATACTGAGTCATATTGATTTTATGTCCGACTAAAAAGTTCATAATTTATTTACATCACTAACTCACTAATAACACGAATCTCACTAAACTTAGATTTTGTGGGTTTCGTGATTTTTGTGCGTTCGTGGTTTATAAAAATAAAAGCGGGCCGATTTGCCCGCATCAATAAACGAAAGAATACCTTTCTTTTACTTATGTGAGTAAATCGTTTTCTGCATAGCCCTTTCATTATTTTTCTCCCCCTTCTCGGGGGAGATGCCGCCCACAGGGCGGTAGAGAGGGTTTTTGCCTGAGCCTGTTATTTAGACTTTTGGCAAAACAGAACTAATTCACTAATATATATGTTTTCTATCTGTGTAATCCGCGCCTGTCAGCATATCTGCGGTTACGACATTTTTATTTCCACATCCACGCCGGCCGGTAAATTTAAGTTGGTCAACGCATCAATGGTTTTTGGAGTAGCTTCTACAATATCTATTAATCTTTTATGAACGCGCATTTCAAACTGCTCACGGCTGTCTTTGTGCACAAAAGTTGAGCGCAAAACAGTGTACTTGGTTTTTTCCGTTGGCAACGGAATTGGCCCGCAAATAGAAGCGCCAGTTCTCTTGGCAGTTTCAACAATCTGCTTTGAGCTTTGGTCAATAAGCTTATGGTCGTAAGCTCTAATCTTTATGCGAATTTTCGGAGCTGGAGTTGGCTTGTCCATTTGTTAAGATGCTCTTAACTTATTAATAGATTTAGTCCTCAAATTAGGGGTTTTAAAAGCCCCTTGGAGCACTTGCAATATTTTATATGAACCCTGGAGTTTTGTCAAATCCTTATTCTACGATTAACTCAGAATGCCTACCAAGGGATTATCCACTGTTTTTAACCCATTTTAATTAAGCCGTCAAAAACTTGCCTTATTTGCTTATCTTTCGATGCCAAATCTCAAATATTCCGCATAAATAAAGGATTTATAAATTTAGTTGTGTCTATAAATATCCAATTATATTGACATTATTAGGATTCTGTGTTATTCTGCGATGTTCGATGTACTTTAGTGTTACGGAGGATTTATGTGGAATTTGTGGATAGAATTGCTCGACAAAATCGAGCAGGGAAAACACACTATGTGGGTTTGGGTATTGATTGGCGTTGTTATGGGCGTGATTGCTCAAAACAACGGCATCAAGACCAGCCTGCGTTCAACGAATTGGGACTCGGACGGGCGCAACACGTATAGTACGATGTTCGCGATTTGGGTAACTGTCGGCCTGTTTTGCAGGACCGGTGCCGCGCATCGCGTTATCGCGGGGTTCTGCGCCTGGAGGGTGATAAGCGACTACATCTATCTCGCCTCCACCCACAGCCTAAGCATTTCCTCAATAGCCATAACCACCTTTTTTGAAGGGGTGTGTTCGTGGATGGCTGTGTGCCTAATGTGCTGGTTCATTTTCCAACTTATGATTGGGGGGTCCGTCGAGGCCGTTCTCCGCGACAAAACCCGCCATATCAAATAATTCCAACCCGAGCTTGTCCGTATGACAAGCAGACAGCGCAGACCTTTCGAGGCCTGCGCTGTATTCATTTATTTTATTTTTCTGAAGGCAGTCTTTAAACCAAAATCCCCTCCCGCAAAAAACGGGAAGGGATTTTGTATTTCTATAAGCTAGTAGCTAACAGCTATAAGCTATTTGATAATCTTCGTGACCACTCCGGCTCCGACAGTGTGTCCGCCTTCTCTAATAGCGAATTTGCCTTTTTCTTCCAAAGCGACTGGGGTGATTAATTTCACAACCAATTTTACAGTGTCACCAGGCATAACCATTTCCTGACCTTCAGGCAAGGTAATGTCTCCGGTCACGTCTGTGGTGCGAATATAGAATTGCGGTTTATAACCCTTAAAGAATGGGGTATGACGTCCGCCTTCTTCTTTGGTCAAAACATAAATTTCAGTTTCGAACTCAGTGTGTGGGTTAATAGATCCCGGTTTGCACAATACTTGTCCGCGTTCTACTTCATCTTTCTTGGTACCACGGAGCAAAATACCGGCATTGTCACCGGCCATACCGCTGTCCAACTGCTTGTTGAACATTTCGATACCGGTTACAACTGTTTTGGCAGTTGGCTTTAAACCAACGATTTCGATTTCTTCGTTAATCTTAATCTGACCGCGTTCAATTCTTCCGGTAACCACAGTTCCTCTGCCTTCAATGGAGAAAATATCTTCAATCGGCATCAAAAACGGCTTATCGGTTTCGCGAACAGGGTCTGGGATGTAAGAATCCAATACGCTAACCAATTCAGTGATGGTTTTTTCGTATTCCGGGTCCCCTTCAATGGCTTTAAGAGCACTTCCACGAATAATCGGGGTGTCTTTGCCAGGGAATTCATATTTAGTCAAAAGGTCGCGAATTTCTTCTTCAACCAAGTCCAACAATTCTTTGTCTTGAACCATATCGCACTTGTTCATGTAAACCACAATGTAAGGCACGCCGACTTGGCGGGCTAACAAAATGTGTTCACGAGTCTGAGGCATAGGACCGTCAGCGGCAGATACTACCAAGATAGCGCCATCCATTTGAGCGGCACCGGTAATCATGTTCTTGATATAGTCAGCGTGCCCAGGACAGTCTACGTGAGCGTAGTGTCTCTTGGCGCTTTCGTATTCTACGTGAGCGGTATTAATGGTAATACCACGGGCTTTTTCTTCCGGAGCATTGTCGATAGAATCGTATGCTCTGGCTTTGGCTCCACCAGTTTTGGCGAGCACAGTAGTAATCGCGGCGGTCAATGTGGTTTTGCCGTGGTCAACGTGACCAATGGTTCCGACGTTGACGTGCGTTTTGCTACGGTCAAATTTATCTGCCATTGTTTTAAACCTTTCTTTTCCCACAATTCTTGCGGGAGATATTTGCTCGAGAAACCCTAAGTTTTATGCCTGATCGATCTATGGCACAAAACCAAGGGTTTATCTCTTTTTTTCGCACCTCAATTTTTGACGTCAAGGTTTGGAATCCAGAGCAAAAATTAATTATTTTCATTAAACATCCGCCAAAATATTATTTAGGCGAACAAGATACATTTTAAAGTTATTTGTCGTTTCTGTCAAACCATACGAGATACTGATATACAAATACATTCGGATGATACAGATAATACAGATACCAACCAACTAACTGTGCCAGAATCAGTATTATCCGTATCATCTGTATTCAAATCCGTATATCGGTATCATGTTTGTTTATAGGTCGTCTATTTCCACCCTCGGAGCTTCAAAGTCAAAACTTGGGTCAATTACTTCCGCGCGCAAGTCTACCCGCTCAAAAGCTGGCTTGTGGCTAACTGTAGGACCTTTAACCGCAACAGGAGCCTGCTGTGGCACTGGCACAGCTGGCCGGTCTTCCTGTAATTGCGCCTTGAGTATTTCCCGATTAATATTTTCCACATCTAAAATTTGTTTTTGTAACTTTCCCAACAATAACCGTTGATATTCTTCCATAGGTAAAATTACTAATTTCGCTTCCCCTGTTTCGTCAATTACAAAAAACTTCCCGCCATCAATTTTCGCTAAATTTAAAATGTCTTGTAGGTTGGTCATAATCAGATTTTAGATTAAAAATTAAAGATTCAAGTACATCGCTCTGCCTCCAAACTTAAATCCTAAATCTTTCAACTTAAATCTATTTGGATTATACCCCTGTTTTGCTGCCTTTACAATCCCCTGGCTCTTTGCTATTATAAGCAGTCGCCACAAAGGGATACGGAGCAAGAGCTCCCAAGCTCGGCGAGATAGGAGGAACAAATGTTCTATGTTGTCAATGTCTTCTCAGGCGAAGGCGAAGAGAGAAAGCTCATTCGCCATGTAGAAATACTGTGTTCTGATGGCGAAAGCATCGTCACAGTGGATGAAAGGCACGGCGCAACCAGGGAAGAAAATTCCCAAGCAGACACTGTCTACTGCCCGGGATGCGGCAAGAATATCTGAATTTGAATCCCACCAACCCCCATCCGCAGACAAACCGCCGGCGGTCGCACCACGCGATCCGCCGGCACTTTTTTTAATTCAATTTTGTATCATTTTTACCACAATTGTTGTAATTTTGATACAAAAATTTTAAATACAAACTAATTATTGTTTTGAAGGTAGCCTTCTGGGGAGCCACTAAGCCTTTACAATCCCCTTTTCCTTTGCTATTCTAGGATGTTGCCAAAAAGGGATACAGGGCAAGAGCCCCCAAGCCCAGGCGTCGAAGGAGGAAATAGTGGTAAAAAAACTAATCGCCCAACTTGAAAAATGGGCAGAGGACAAAACATTAAGGGATCGTAACTTGAAACTCACCCTTCGTAGCGGAATAACCTTTGAGGGCAAACTCAAAGCATTTTGTTCAGAAGATAAGTGGGTTAAGGTTGGAGAGGCGGTGATCGATATCACAGAAGTCGCTGCCTATACAGAAGGCTACTAACCCCGCTTTACAAACCATCGTAAAGCAATCATCATCAAACGCCGGCCGGTCCCAACGGATCCGCCGGCGCTCTTTTTTTATCCCGGGAAGAGGACGGCCCTCATTCCATATATAATTTCAAAAGCCGTCACCCTTCGGGTGACGGCTTTTTTGACATTTGAAATTTGGGTTTTGAAAATTACTTTTGCTTGGCAAAAGTTTACATTCCTTTTCTAACATTAATGCCGGCTCTGCTTTCAATAATTCCGGCAGCAACATTCTTTGGCACTTCCGCGTAGTGAGAAAATTCCATGGTGTAGCTCGCTTGCCCTTGGCTCATAGAACGCAAAGCCGTGGCATATCCGAACATTTCGGACAACGGCACAAAAGCATCTATAACTTTTAAGTGCAAACGGTCAGTCATTTCGTTAATTTGCGCACGCTTGGAGTTTAAGTCTCCAATAACATCGCCCATGTTGGTTTCCGGAGTAATGACTTCTACTTTCATTATCGGTTCCAAAATAATCGGGTCGGCGCGCTTTACCACTTCTTGTAAACCCTTAGAAGCGGCAATCTTAAACGCCATTTCACTGGAGTCAACTTCGTGGTAAGAACCGTCGTAAAGAGCAATTCTAAAGTCCACCAAAGGATAACCGGCAATAACGCCGTTAGCCGCGGATTCTTGAATACCCTTGTCCACCGGTTTAATAAATTCTTTGGGAATGACTCCACCGACAATTTCGTCTACGAATTCGTAACCCTTACCGCGTTCCAGAGGTTCAATACGCAAATAAACGTGTCCGTATTGTCCTTTACCACCGGACTGACGAATATATTTACTTTCGGCTTCGGCAATCTTTTTAACCGTTTCTTTATAAGCTACTTCCGGTTTGCCGACATTGGCTTCCACTTTAAATTCGCGCTTCATACGGTCGACGATAATTTCCAAATGCAATTCGCCCATTCCGGAAATAATTGTTTCTTGAGTTTCTTCATCACCGCGAATGCGGAAGGTCGGATCTTCTTCGGCCAATTTGGACAAAGCAATACCCATTTTTTCCTGGTCAGCTTTGGTCTTTGGTTCAATGGACATGGAAATAACCGGCTCGGCAAACTTAATGGTTTCCAAAACCATTGGTTTGTCTACGTCGCACAAAGTGTCTCCGGTAAAAGTATTTTTTGGTCCCACAAGGGCACAAATGTCTCCGGCGAAAACTTCTTTGACTTCGTCGCGTTCGTCCGCGCGCATTCTAACAATACGACCGACGCGTTCTTTGTCACCGGTACGGGCATTTAGCACATAACTGCCGGCTTCTAATTTTCCGGCATACACACGGAAAAAACAAAGTCTACCCACAAACGGGTCAGTGGCAATTTTAAACGCTAACGCGGTAAACGGTTCGTCATCTTGCGGTTTTCTTTCAATTGGAGCGCCGGTTTTAATATCGGTACCGTGGACAGTTCCGCGGTCTAGCGGGCTCGGTAAAAAGTTTACTACCGCGTCCAAAATTTTCTGTACAATAATTCCACGACCATCGCCACCGAGCACAGGGAAGAATTGTCCGCCCCGGACGGCTTTACGAATAGCCATTAAAAATTCATTTTCGGTCAACTCTTGGCCACCCAAATATTTTTCCATTAACTCATCATCGCTTTCCAAAACTTTTTCCAACAATTTATGGCGATACTCTTTAGCCTTTTCCATCATATCCGCCGGAACTTCACCGACAGTAAACTCTTTGTCGGTAAAATCTTTATAGGTATAGGACTTCATATTAATAAGGTCCACTACTCCGTTGATTTCTTTTTCAAAACCAATTGGAAGCTGAATCGGAAAAGCATTCGGGGACAAACGCTTTAAAATAGAATCCAAAGACTTATAAAAATCTCCACCGGTTTGGTTGATTTTATTTATAAAGCACATACGTGGTACGTGGTACTTGTCGGCCTGACGCCACACGGTTTCACTTTGTGGTTCTACACCCATTTTACCGTCAAACACCACAACGGCGCCGTCAAGAACGCGTAAACTACGTTCCACTTCCACGGTAAAGTCCACGTGACCCGGGGTGTCAATAATGTTGATTTTATGTTTAACATCCCCGGCTAACTTAATAAAGCGGGGCGTCCAGTAACAGGTGACAGCCGCGGAGGTAATAGTAATACCACGTTCGCGTTCCTGTTCCATCCAGTCGGTGGTGGTTTCCCCTTCGTGTACTGCGCCGATTTTGTGGATCATCCCGGTGTTATACAAAACACCCTCGGTGACCGTTGTTTTTCCGGCATCGATGTGGGCAATAATCCCAATGTTACGGGTTTGTTCTATTGGATATTCTCTAGGCATAATTTGTTAATTTCCAATTTTTAATTTCTAATTTCTAATTAATGACTAATTTCGAAATTGATTAAATTAAAAATTGTTTGAAAATTTTAAAATTAATAATTGAAAATTTGTTTTTATCTTCTTCCAAAACGTGCAAAGTGAGCAAACGCTTTGTTGGCTTCAGCCATTCTATGCACATCTTCACGTTTCTTCATGGCAATACCAACTTTGTTATAGGCATCCAAAATTTCACCCGCTAAGCGCTGGCTCATTGGTGCGCCTTTTTTGCTTCTGGCGGCAATCAGTAACCAGCGCATAGACAAAGTGCTACGGCGAGGTTCCATAACTTCCATTGGCACCTGATAGTTAGCACCACCAACACGGCGGGACTTTAATTCCATAATCGGCGCAATGTTTTTTAAAGCAATATCAAAGACTTGGCGTCCTTCCAAAACTTTTTCCGGGGCTTTTTCACCCTTGTCGGCATCGGCTTTAACAGCAGTGGCGGTAATGGGCATATTCTTAATTTTTTCCCCGACTATTTCTAAGGCATCATAAAAAATCTTGCGGGCGATGCTCTTTTTTCCGCGTTCCATTAAATAGTTTATAAATTTGGCATACTTCACGGAGCCATACTTTGGGTCTGGTTCCGGAACGTGTTTATCGTAACTTCTGGATTTTCTTGGCATATGTTTATAGCACGAACTCACTAACTACACGAATTTCACGAAACTCAACTTTTGTAGTTTTCGTGTTTTTTGTGCGTTCGTGGTTTAATTATTTCCGTTTCGCTCCGTATTTGGAACGGCTCTTTTTTCTCCCGTCGACTCCGAGAGTATCTAACTTTCCGCGCACAATGTGATAACGGACACCAGGCAAATCTTTTACCCTACCGCCACGGATCATAACCACGCTATGTTCTTGTAAGTTGTGACCAATACCCGGAATGTAAGCAATAACTTCCATCCCGTTGGTCAATTTGACTTTGGCCACTTTACGCAAAGCCGAGTTCGGCTTTTTCGGAGTGGTTGTGTACACCTTTAAACAGACACCGCGCATAAACGGGGCACCGGTTTTGATGAACAACGTTTTGTTCTTGATTAAGTTTTGCCGGCGCATTAAAGCAGGAGACTTGCTTTTTATAGTCAAGGACCTTCTGCCATGGCGTACCAGCTGGTTGATTGTTGGCATATTCACTTTTCATCACGAACTCACTAACTACACGAACTTCACAAAATTTAGATTTTGTGGCTTTCGTGTTTTTTGTGCGTTCGTGGTTTAATTATTTTCTTGAATAAATATTAAGCAATAAAAAAACTGACAAAAGATGTCAGATCTTTCGCGCTCGTTATGCGGGTACTCACTAGAAACCTGTTAGTGTACTTCCCCGACTAAACGACCAATATAGGTAATTCAACCGCTGATGCGCTGATAACTGCAGATTACGCTGATTTTGCAATCTGCGTTTATCTGCGATTTCAAGATCTGCGGTTGGGTTTCTTATTCAATTAAACATATTATACCTAATGATTAGTTGCGTGTCAACCTATTCACTATTCACTAATACCTACCCGCTACTTTGACATCTTTTTCCAAATCCTGTAAATTATACGACAGTATGCACGAACTCGTGAACGGCTTATTGCTGACCATGTGTCTTGCATGGTTCGGCCATTTGATGCGCCTTTGGGAACATTACAGAATTTTCCCAGGTCGCGTGGTAAGGGCACAAAAAGACTCGCTCCCAATAACCTCTGTAGTGGGCGCGCGCCATATCTACACGGATGAAAATTTGGAGATCGAGTACATCGAAAAAACAAAAGGGGGGATATTGTTTCGTTTCTTTGGCTACCTCGGTTTGTATCCGGCCAACAAATTCGAAGCAGTCTAGGCGCCTAAACCGGCGCGCAAAAAAAGTCTTCTCGATGCACTGCACGCCCGACCGGCGACAGAGCGACGGAAGGCTTTCGTTTTTTTCAATCTATTTTAGACAAGTTTTTTTTACACTAAAATCCAGGCTTCACTCATTCACGCCCGTGAATGAGTGAAGCCTGGTAAAATGAAACATCAAAAATTTAAAAAAAGTTAATACCAAAAACTGTGCCAAACCACATAATTACCGGCACTAATAAATAGTTTAACCAACCAAGATACAAAAATACTAAAACTAATAAAAATCCATACCGTTCCAAGGACAAAATTTTATCCAACCAGGCATCCGGCGCCAGGGAGGCTAAAATTTTGCTGCCATCCAGGGGAGGAATCGGGACCAGGTTGAATGTGCCTAATACCAAATTAATTAAAATTGCCTGCACCAAAATTGGATAAGAAATAACATTTGCCAGCCCAAGCTTGATTGGTATTACTAATACCAAGGCCAGCACAAAATTAGACAGTGGCCCGGCCAAACTGACTAAGGCCATTCCCCTTTTTGGGTCGCGCAAATTATTAAAATTTACCGGCACCGGTTTGGCCGCGCCAAAAATAATCGGTGAGTGAATAGACAAAAGCACCAATGGCAATAAAATACTACCGAAGGGGTCAATGTGCGGAATGGGATTAAGCGTAATTCTCCCCTCTTCCCTGGCCGTATCATCTCCCAAATGCTCCGCCATAAGCCCATGACTAACTTCATGAACAATTGCGGAAAAGATTAAAATAATGAAAGTTATTAAAATATTCATAAATAAGGATATTTATCATCATTTAGCTTCTTGACCATTATAACAAACTGTGGTAATCTATCAAAGTCAGATTTTTATATCTTACATCTTATATCCTAAATTTTATATTCCTATGCCCAGAATGTGTACCGTATGCGGAAAGACTTATTCCCGCACCATAAAGCGCTCTCACAGTATGCGCCCATCTATTGTTAGACTATTGCCGAATTTACAGTACTCCGTAGTTAACGGAAAAAGAGTAAAAGTTTGCACTCGCTGTATTCGCACCAAAGTCAAAAGCAAGTAATAGCTAACTATCACAATAAAAATAACTATAACCTTTGCGTTATGGTTATTTTTTTATTGTTATTGTTATTGTTATGGTTCTAGTTATGGTTACTCCTATTGTTTCCAGCTGACTTCTTTTTCAACCGGTACCAACTCCACCCAAATCGGTCCGCGGTTAAAACTGATTTCTTGATTATTGGAATTATAAAATCTGGTTTTGCCCGGCTCATTTTTCCAGACCCCCTCAATCACCTGTCCGTCTAAAAACACGTAAGCCTTTCCCCCGCTTTTTAAATCTATATCTACAGACAAAAGAGGATCCTTAGGAACAGGGGTAACTGTTACCATTTGCACCACTACGGTTTTGGCAAAGATTTGTTTGCCGGTATTTTCATCTAAATGCGGTTCAAAATACTGCAACCGGTCATAGCTGTTAGTTTTAGAATCATAGACCCAACCAACCTCATAACCGGCACGAGAAAAATCTATGCTGATTTTTGTAACCGTCGAACTGGCGACCGGGCTGTCTTCTTTAAAATTCCAAGGACTAAATTGTGCTTTTGTTGGATACTTGTGGAAACTTATTAGTTCGCGCAACTTTTCTACAGTAGTAAAAATATGGTGGGGTTGAGGTTTATTATTCCGGCGCGGAAAAAAATCAAAATTATAATATTCATTGGCATCATCCAAATTTTTATACTGCCCGCTTTTTAACTGCGCAATAACTTCGTTTGAACCACCGACGTGAGCATACAACGCGCCCCACTGGTCGGCGATTTGAGCATAATATTCTCTGGCCGACCGAACCGGTCCAATAAAATGGGGATTTTGAGTTTGAAAAATGGCTAAAAATCTGGTAATCCCGCCTTCGGCCAAAGCTTCATAAACCACATCCGCAGCCGCAAGTCCCGATTGTGGCCGAGCGTCTGGATGGTTTTCCACCATAACCGCAATTGGCCTTGCTGTGGCCATTTCCGGACCCACCTTTATGCCGTTAACCGCATCGACTAAAATTACTTCTGATTGTTTTTGGCTGTCAGTTTTTTGTTTATCTTGGGGAGAATTTTTTTGCCGCCAAAAAAACCCGACTAAAATAACCGGTATTAAAATACCTACCATTATAATTAAAACTTTTTTCTTCATTTTTATTTTAGCCCTTGTTGGTATCCTCGTTGTCTAAAGCCACATTTGGATGCTCGTAAGCCTCTTCATGTTCGCCATTAGCACAATGGCAGGCCGACAAATTATGATGATACTTCATACAGCTTTGGTTGTTGCAGGTCCCCGGATCGTCCGATTTCCCGCCACACCCACCGGTACAAATATAGTGAGCCATATATTTTATTTAATTATAAATTTGATGTCCAAAAAATCTCTGTCATAAAAATTCAGTTGCGTCACGATAAATATTCCCTAATTAGCACAAAACTTTTTTATTTCTTCCACTCTCTGTCCAAAATTGACATTTGATAAGCATCATAAAACTTTTTATTCCAAAAAGCGTGTTCACGTTTTTTGCCCTCTACCTTAAAACCTAAGCGCTTATAAACTTTTATTGCTCTAGGATTATATGCATACACATCCAAGTCAATTCTATGTAATTTAAGCTTTGTAAATCCATAATCTAAAATTATTCTGGCTGCCTCACTTCCCAAGCCTTGATTCCAGTATTTTTTTTCACCGATAATAATTCCAAATGTGGCTCGTTTGTGAATATTACTAATACTTTCCAAACTGCAGGAACCAATATGCACTCCTTCTTTAGTATCAATGCAAAAATGTAAATTATCCTTAGGCTTAAATTTTAATTTATATTTAATATACCGTCTTTCAAAAGCCAAAGTAAAATTCCGGTAACTCATGAACTTATTAACTTCCGGGTCGCTGAACCACTTTACAAAACGCTCGGCATCAGAAAGCCGAACTGGCCTTAAAGTAACCTTTTGTCCTTTTAATATCATACTTCACTCCCGGAAGAGGTGTCCCCTCTTCCAATTCAATTTTATGGTCTAATTAATTTTTATGCCCAATTGCTGTAAAAAATTATATACCACACCCATTGGTAATCCCAAGTTATTAGTAAAATCCCCTTCTATTTTTTGAATTAAATTAAACCCGTAACCTTGCAAGTTGTACCCGCCGGCTTTATCCAA
>Ga0172379_10002483_pt1 | contig 32413 bp, 28 predicted proteins | sample GrowelOW334metaG_FD_119756 | JGI IMG/M metagenome (GOLD analysis project Ga0172379, IMG submission 119756) | Groundwater microbial communities from an aquifer near a municipal landfill in Southern Ontario, Canada - Groundwater well OW334 metaG | ecosystem: Environmental > Aquatic > Deep...
GAATTGGACAATGCCCGAGGAGTCGGAGAGGCAGGTCAGGTTGGTGCCGTTTCCGTAACTGGTTTGGCAGGTGGTAGCGCCATAACCGGTGATGGCGGTGGTGGTAGCGGTATTGTCAATTTTGAATGTGTAGTAGCTATCCGGGATTAGATCGCCAATGGTGTAAACCGTAGAGGTGGCGTGGGTATTTCCCGCTCCCTCGGTTGAGGTCGCGGTCCATGATTTATTCTTGTCGCCCGCGGTTTCCCAGGTATTAATACTTAAATCCATGAATGCCGAGGTAGAGGCGGTGTAGAACCCGCCTCCGGCGGGTACTACCGAGAAGTTAGAGGTAGTAATGGTGTCAGCGGTGGTAGTGGCGACGAGAGCCCGGTATTGTCCGTCAGAATATATCCGAATAGAGCCGGTTTGAGGGACTGGAGTAGAGCCCACGGTATATGGCGGCTGGTACTCATATGCGCCGATGTCGGGAGTGCCGTAAATCGGGTTCCCCGCGTAATCGGAGGTGAGGGAGACGTCGGTGCCGGAGTCGATGGCGGGGCTATTGTAGGAAAGCTGAAAATTGGTGTCAGGGGTAACAAACAGAGGATTCCCATACTGTGAATTTGATTCTCTGGACTGATAATCACCCCATCCAATCATTGTCGATCCTCCATCCAATGTAGCGAAGGTGGATTCGGTTACTCCATTTCCTGTGTGAAAATATTGATTATAATTTGTATCAGTTGCTACCCATCCATCGCTCGTTGTGGAAACCTCGTATGGGTAGCTTCCACTAAAGACATTATTCCTTATACTCCAAGCGCCAGACGTGCATTGATTGAAATATCCACCTCTCGTCCCTGCAAAAGTAGAATTACCGTTAAAATAACATGCATTATTCCACGCTCTACCGCTACCAGAACCAACAACGGCGATACAAGAGTTTTCGTTGGAGTATACTATGTTGCCATAAAAATAAATATTTGATGAGGCGTCATGAGAAGTAAGGCCATCTCCTGAGTTGACTTGACCGTTTGTACCATTTGAGTAGATTTCACAATTTTTTACAGTAACGTCTGTTGTTGCGTTATCTGCAATAGAAATTCCATCAAAAGGATTTGAATAAACCCGCATTGATGAAACATCAATAAATGAAGATCCTCCTTTTATTCTTACTCCACTACTGGCTGACCCAGTGTTTAAGTATGAGCTACCAGATAATTCAATACTGGTTGAACCAGTGTCTACTAAAAATCCGTGTCCAGCATTAGCTGTTGCGCTGGCCTCAATAGCTACGTTATCGTTATTAATTACTGCAACACCGACATTACCGTTACTTGCAACAGTTGAATCATTTATATATGATCCTTCTGCTAAGTTTGAATCTAACAAATAAATACCATAGCTAGTGTTAAAGGATGCGTTTATATTAGTCGCATTTAATATACCTGAGCACGAATTTATAAATAAGCCATACAGTGTGTTACCATCGTCATTCTGACCCAAATTGCATGATGTTAAAGTAATAGCTCCACTAACATTTCTTAACCCAAGTCCAGATGATGCCGTGCTACCATACGAGGTAACATCACTGATAGACACATTTGCATAGTTTTCAATGTAAAATTGACCATAATTTGCGAGCCCGCCACAATCCGACACTGTAAGTCCGTCTATTGTAAGATCGGATGGAGTTGTCACGCCTTGAGTAGAAAATGCAACACCATGCCCACTAGCACCTGATACAACACTATCTGTAAGAGATGAGTTTGATTTGTTTCTCAACCATATACCATTTACTCCGCCGGTAGCTGTAATATCAGCAATAATAATTCCATTTTGTAAGGCGCCACTCGCTCCCTCGAGCCAAATTCCTCTTGATACATAATTACTTAATATAAAGTTTTGAATGGTAATATATGCAGATAATTCATTTGCCGCTGTGATACTATAATTTCTAATACTACCACCATCTATAGCAACAATATCTCCTTCCCTACCACGTAATACTACCTGTCCATTAGCAGCACCATAATCATTAGTGCCCCATGTAACCATCTCATTATATGTCTTACTTCCTCCTTCCGTATCCGCCCGCACTTCCACAATATCTCCAGGAGCTAAATCATAATTATCAAAGGCGCCTTGGATTGCAGTTTGGTCGCATCCGCTTGAACAAACTGTATAAGTCGCCGCATCCGCCTTCCCCGCTCCGAAAACAAAAAAACTTCCCAAAAATAACAGGAAGAAAAAAACAAATCTGGAGAACTTTAGATTTTGAGGTTTAGTTAAGAGAAAAAGAGAGTAAGTGCGGGTAAATATACCTTTCATTTTTTTGTATTTACCCCAACGCTTATCCGCCGGGCGGGTTTAGCGGGGGTTCTGTTTTATTAATTGGCCTATTGTAGAGACGAGGCAATGCCTCGTCTCTACAATAATATGGTTATATTATACCCGATTGGCGAGACCGGGGCAATGGTTTTATTTCACATCCAAATATTCTCCACGTTATTCCTGTCACGTTCCCACATCTTCGGATTGTTTATGATATATTCGCGGATTTTGTTCAGTTCGGTTTCGTTGCGAATGATATGATCGTAAAAACGGGATTGCCAGGCGAAATTAGGATATTTGGATTTCCAAATTTTTTTCGTGCAGACCGATTTAATTTGATTTATAATTGAACCCAATGAATTTGGTTTCCATTGCGGATTATATCCGCCGCGTTTCAATTTATCATCAACCGCAACCATCACGGTAGAGACGCCCCGCCGGGGCGTCTCTACGGATGATTTGATCTTGCACAAAATTTCCAAAATTGCGTGCAAATGATTCGGCATTATTATTTGTTCATCCAAAATTACATTCTGGCGAATTATTGGCGTTCGCGACAATTCCTCCTGAACGATTTTCCCGATGTCATTCAAAATTATTTTTCCATTTTCCACCTCTCCAAAATAATGCTCTCTGTCTTTCGCGCAGATCGTTATGAAATATACGCCGTTTTGGCTGTAATCATAACCTTCTAATCTGGCGGATTTGATGGTGTATTTATTTTTATATTTCGTCGCATCCGTAGAGACGCAAAATTTTGCGTCTCTACATATCGTTGCGTCTTTACTAAATAATCCTAAACATCCCCTCAGTGTTAGCGCAGTCGGTTTCATATTTTTTTCCATCAGAAGACTGCAATTTAATTTTCCATGAATTAATTATATCATGATTCCCTTCTATCACAAAAAACACCCTTTCCCGAATTAACGAAAAAAGGGTGTTTTTGTAGAGACGTAAAATTTTGCGTCTCTACCGTATCTGGATAAATTCGGCTAAAACACTGCCGTCCGAATTGGCCGTTCCGGTGATCATAACATTCACGCCTTCGGTTAAATCATCTTTAACGCCGTCTACTGATTTTGATACGGTCGTCGTGTCGGCGATATAGACGGTTTTTGAGCCGCCGTCCGGCAGTTTTACGGTAACGGTCTTATCGTCTTTTTTTAAAATTTCGCCCGAAACAAAACCTCCGCTGTTTCCCGCCGCCATTCTTCCGCCGCCAGCTCCCTGCCCGCCGCCTTGTCCGCCCGTTCCCTGAAACCTCATCGCTCCGGTTCCGTTTTTTTGAAAATTAGCCAAAGGGCTTTTGCTAGCTTCATACTGCATGCCGCCGTAAAAACCGCCAGCGCCGGCAATAACAATCGCTACTGATAGCGCGATAACCAAATTTGTTTTACCCATACTTTTTTAATAATAGTAAATTATTTAAATAAACTTTTTGTCGTACTGATAATCCAGCGGCTATGCTGAAGCATATGGACAGCGGTAAGAAAAAGAAACAGATAACCGGTAAACTCATGGATCTTAAAATTTCTAACCAGCGTAACCGACAAAATATTAATAACCAGGACTAAAAGAAGCAAGAAATCCACCAGATAAAAAAATTTATTTTTATTCATATGGTTCGCTTTAAGCATTAAATTATTCATACCGCAGAGCCTCTATCGGATTTAATTTTGACGCTCTCCGAGCCGGATAATAGCCGAAGATTATTCCGATAGCGGCTGATACCCCGAAAGCTAAGACGATTGAAGAGGCAGAAACTGTCGTGGCAATATTGGCGAATTTTGACACTGCCACGGATACGAGCAAACCAAGAATGATCCCGAGACCGCCGCCGATAAAAGTGAGCATAACAGCCTCGCCCAAGAATTGGTTAGAAATATCGTTCCTTTTCGCGCCAATGGCTTTGCGAAGGCCAATCTCGCGCGTCCGCTCGGTTACGTTTGTAAGCATCATGTTCATGATACCGATTCCCCCGACGATTAAAGAAATGCCGGCAATGGCGGCGAGTAGCATGGTAAAAGTGCCGGTAACCGAAGAGGCGGTCGCGACAATATCGGACTGGTTTAATATCTGGAAATCGGCGTTCGCTGGATCGGAAATCTTATGGCGGGCGAGAAGCAGTTCGGTTATTCCGTTTTGGGCGGCCGTAAGCGACTCCTGGTTCTCGGCCTGGACGTAAATCGTTGAAAGATAACTACTGCCGGAAAGATAGGCTTTGGCCGTCGCGAGCGGAACAAAAATCATGTCATCCTGCGATCCGAACCCGCTCCCGCCTTTGGATTTTGTAACCCCGATTACCCGGAAATCAACCTTGTTTATCCGGACGGTCTCGCCGACGGGATTGGCGCCTTCGCCAAAAAGGTCGTCCCTCGTCGTCGGGCCGAGAACCGCGACCTTGCTTAACCCTTTAATATCCTGCTCAGTTAAAAAATTGCCGAAATCAACTTCAACGTTCCGCACTTCCGGGTATTCGGCTACTGTCCCGACTACTTGGGTATTAGTATTATTGCTTTTGACTGAAACCTGGTATCTTCCCGTCAATTCCGGCTCAACCGCTTTAACCGAAGCGGTTTCTTTTTTAATAGCTTCGGCATCTTCCAGGGTTAAGGTCTGGGCGCTGCCTCTTCCGGCTGAAACCCCGCCGCCGCCCAAACCCTGCTGGGAGCCGGGCATGATGATAAGAAGGTTAGAGCCGATGGATTCAATACTCGCTTCAATGGATTTTTGCGATCCCTGGCCTATAGCGACCATGGCGATAACCGAACCAATGCCAATAACAATGCCGAGAACGGTAAGACTCGACCGGCCCCTATTAGCCTTAATGGCAAAAAATGTTTCCTTGTATAAGTCGGATAATAGCATAAAATCAAAATGTAAAAATCAAAATGGAAAATGTTAAAGATAATTTCAAATTTCAAAATCTAAATTTCAAATCAAATCCAAATGCCAAAACTCAAAACATAACTTTTGTCATTTGGATTTTAAAATTGATTTGACATTTGAGCTTTGAAATTTGAAATTATCTTTACCTTCTTCCACAATCACCCCATCCCTTATAAAAATCACTCTATCCGCGTATGCCGCGACATCCTTCTCGTGAGTGATTAAAATAATGGTGTGGCCTTCTTTTCTATTTAAATCGCGAAAAGTTTTTAAGACTATTTCGCCGGTTTTCGTATCAAGGTTTCCGGTAGGCTCGTCAGCGAGGATAATTGACGGTTTATTGACGAGCGCCCGGGCGATCGCTACTCTCTGCATCTGCCCGCCAGATAGCTGGTTAGTTAAATTATTCCATCTTCCTTCTTCCAGTCCGGCGGACGCGAGGGCGGTTTTCGCGAGCTCTTCCCTTTTCTCCGCCGGAGTCTCGGCGTAAACAAGGGGCAGGATGACATTCCTGAGCGCGGTTGAGCGCGGCAGGAGATTAAACGCCTGAAAAACAAAACCGATTTTATTTTTTCTTATGTCCGCCAGCTCTTCGTCCGATAATTTAGAAACGTCCTGGCCGTCTAAAAAATATTTGCCGTCAGTCGGGGAATCAAGGGCGCCGATTATATGCATGATCGTTGATTTCCCTGACCCCGACGGCCCGGTGATGGCGACAAACTCGCCTTTATTAATTTTAAAACTCACATCCTTAAGCACCCGCGTTTCTATATCGCCGGACGTATATACCTTGTTTATTTTAATACATTCTAACATCTATATTTCTTTAAATTACGAAACGTCATCCCGAACTCATTCACTTCATTCAGGACAGACCCCGTGAAGAATCTCGTGTTTAGCGGAAATACCCCCTTTTTTTGTCATCCTGACGACCGCAGGGAGGAAGGATCTACGGACATAATAATCAAGCTATGGGTAAATTTATAGACTGATTTTATCTATAGAATTACCCTTGGATTAATTATCGCATCCGCAGATCCTTCCCCCGATGACTCGGGGTCAGGATGACAAAGAAAGCAGTAGTTGCCGGAATGACAAAATGAGTTTATTTTTCAAACGCGAAAATTCTAATGCAAATAAATTTCAAATGACAAAATAAAAATTAAATCTAATCGGCTACCTCATCACTCTCACGCCGGCTCCGCCTCCGCCGCCGAGCGCGCCAAAAGCGCTATTCTGCTGGGTAGCCTGCGCGCCGGCGCCGGCCGATGAAACAGTCTTAGTAATTATCAGGTCGCCCGCGGAAAGCCCTTCAATTATTTCCGTATTGGCGTCGCCCGTCAGGCCGGTCTGGACGAATTTAATTTCCGGCGCTTCTTCAGAAGCGATGCCATTACTGTCGGTAACCGCTGTAGCGCCCTTTAAAGTTTCCACGTAACTTAAGCCGTTCGCGTCGCTTTTTATGGCTGAATTTGGAACTAACAGCGCGTCAAATCTCTGATCCGTGGTAATCGTGGCTGAAACGCTCATCTCGGGTTTTATCCGCGCGTCCTGGGTATCTAGCGCGATCTGGACTGAATAAGTAACCACCCCTTGGGTAACCGTGCCGACGCCGTCCATTTCTACGACACCACCGGTGATTTCCAGGCCGTCAATAGCAGAAAAAGTTAAAGCGGCTTTTTGTCCGGCTTTGACTTTGGCCGCGTCAACCTCGTTAAGATCAACGGTAGCGAGCTGGTTGTTAGTTACTATGGTTATTAGAGCCGTGGACTGCGAAACTGACGAGAGGTCGCCCGGGTTCTGATACACTTTGGCGATTACCCCGTCAATCGGGGAAATAATTTTGGCTTCGCTTAAATTTTCCAAAGCCGTATTGTAGGATTCCCGCGCCTGCTGAATCTGGATCCGGCTGGCAGCTAAGTCAACGTCCCTCGGTTTAGCGACTTTTAAATCATACTGAGCCTGCGAATTTTCCAAAGAGATTTTTTTTGATTTTATGTCTGACTCGGCCGACTGGATGCTTTTCGCGTTATCAAGCTTTACCTGCTCCAGGCTGGTTTTCGCGGTTTCCAGGGACGACTTAGCGCTCGCGACCGAACCGGAAAACGAAATGTCGGATGAATTTTGGTTCAGTTTGGCGCTCGCTATGCTCTGGGTCGCCGACTGGAGACTCGTAATACTCGTCGCGGACGAAGATTCAGCCGAGCTGGCCGAAGATTTTAGGCCGGAAAGCGTTGTTTCGCTCAAGTCGGTTGAAGTTACCGAGTAAGTTAGCATGGTATAAGTATCCTGAGCCATCTTTCTCGTTGCCTGCGCCGCGGAAATAGCTTCTTTTAAAAGGTTCTCTATTTCCTCGCTGGTCCAGCCTGATGCCTGATAGCCGGATTCAAGTTTTATCAAAGTGCTCCGGGCAAGATCGTAAGAGTTCTTAGCAATAGTCAGGGTCTGCGGATTCCTGATGCCAATAGAGCTTTGATAGGCATTATTGCTATTGTTATAATTATTCATGCCGAGCATTCCATCAATCGTTACTATTGACGAGCGGACTGAAGTATAAGCCGAGCTCACCGCGTTTTTCGCGCTAATATAGGCGTTATCAATATCGGTTGTTTTTGAATCCGCGGTAAGTCCCTGATTAGCTACTGCCGTGTCATAATTTCTTTGGGCGTCCTCTAAAGAACGTTCGGCTTTTAAAAGATTATCGTCGGCGTCAGTTTTCGCGTTCGCCAGCGCGGTTAAAGAATTTTCATAAGCCAGCTTGGCTGACGCGACTGAATTTTTCGCCACTTTTTCGTCTTCAGCTGTTATTCCGGCGACTTTCAGGTTATAGTTCGCCATGGCGCTGTTTAATGAATTTTTCGCGTCCCGAACCTGTTTTTCCAAATCCTTGGAATCAAGGACGGCTAAGAGTTCGCCGACCTTTACTGTTTGTCCGGATTTTACGTTTATGGAAACGATCTTGGCGGAAATCTGCGGCTTTAAATCAACCTGATTCGTCGCCGAAACCTGCCCGGTGCCGGAAACTGAAGTCATGATCGCGCCCTTTTCCGCCTGGCCGATTACATAACTCGCCGGAGCCGCGCCTGAATTTTTTGAATTATAAAAAAAATACCCTCCACCCGCGAGACCGATAATAATAATCCCCGTGATAATTTTATGTTTTTTTATTGTTCCAAAAATTTTGTTTTTCATCGGTTTGTTTTATTTTTTACCATTTTATGTTATGAGTATCCCGTTAACGGCGATAACTTTCTCCGCCGGGAAGAAAGTTATCGCCAGTTAAATGTTATAATAATTTCGCCGGCATCCCTTTAACGATTGCAATGGATTTAGCGGTTCATTATTCCCTGACCCGCCATACCAGAGCCATGCTTCATGCCCATAAATCCTCCGGACATAAATCCTTCGCCCTGCTCAATCCCGAGTTCAGTCATTTTTTCCCGGGCTTGCTTCATTAAATTGTAAGCTTCAACGAACTTTGGAAAGTTGTCTTTGGTAATTTTATCCGCCAGCGGACAATCAGTCCCGACCGCGGCGACCCAGGCGTCATAATCACCGGCCGCGATCGCCGAGTCAATTTTCGTCTGCCGGGCCTCGGCCTCGGCTCGTCTTTCTTCCATTTTTTTCTCCAACTCGGCCTTTTGCTCCTCGGTCATGTTTCCTTTATTAAAGAAATGACCGGCTTTTCTTATACCCCCGGCAACGGCGCCAGTAGCTGTATCGGCGTAAACCGGTAAGGCGGCCAGGCCGACTAAGCCCAAAAGGGCGAAACTCGCGATATAAAAGTAGGATTTTTTCATAAGTTCAATGAACCGCGCGACGCTTTTAATCCACTAATTTAAATTTTTAAATCAGGCTTCACGGATTAAAAGAAACAGCGCGATTCGGGTTTTTAAGGACTTTTGCGTTTGGATGCAGTTCAAGGCGGCGCCGAGAAACGGAACGAGGCGTACTTGCTGCTACGGCGTGTGAGTATCGCAGGCGCCAACGAAGAAATGCGCCAAACGCGGAAGTCCTATTAATTAAATTTGATTGGACGTCCATGCCCGTTAATACGCCCGGTAAAAAAATTTCTTCGGGCCGCCTTCCTCTCCGGGAATAATCATTCCCTGGCCCGGTTCGCCAAACATCATATCAGGCGTTCCCGGCATCGGCCTCATCTTCATGATAAAACCGCGCCCGGGTCCGAACGATAAAATCTCTTCAGCCCTAAATTCATTTTCCGAGACCGCCTTGCCGAACGCCCGAACCGGCCTGCCAACCTCAATCATCTCCCGATCGCCGATACTGCCTTCCGTATATAACAGCCACTCTTTTTTCCTGATATCAAGAACCCCAAACTCGTCATCTGATCTTTTAAAAATTACGAGCCCCATCAGCCTGCCGTTTTCTGGCTCTGACCAAAACTCAATACGGGGGTTGATGACATGCTTATAAAACGCTTCCGGCGCGCTTTTACCGATCGCATCATCAATCCTTTCTCCGAGGCCGGCTCCAGCGAAAATTATTCCTAATCCCGCGCTCGCTACGAGCGCCGCCCCGATAATAGCCAAGGGTTGATAACGATAGCCCTTCCTGGTCTTTTTAAAATCATAATAGACAATAGCCACAAACACGGCAAGCATGATGAGCCAGAATACGGGAATAATAAGCATTAAAAATTCCAAAGGGCCATGAGCCGCTTTCTGGTAAAACCCGAACTCCCTGAAACGGAACAGGCGCACCATGTGGATGATTAAAGAAAAAGAAACCGCGCTCACGATTAAAAACGCCGCTCCGGCGATCCAGATGGCGTATTCCTTTAAAATAAAATGCCATCTCGGTTTGGGCGCGACTTTCCTCTCCTTAATGGAGTTAAGCAGTTTTTCGTCAAAATTTTTATCCTCAATCATATTTTCAGGGTTTCGCGTTCGGCGGCTTAGGCTTAACATCCGACTAAAGCGCCATGCTAACCGCTAAACAATTAGCTTAATATTTTGCTTTTCCAGCTCCTTCCTGAACTCGCTTTTAGCTTTATTCATGAGCGAACCAACGGTTCCGATCGGCTTTTTAATAATATCGGAAATTTCCGCGTAGCTCTTCTCTTCAAGAAATTTTAATATAAGCACTTCCCGGTATTTTTCGCTGAGGCCTTTTAAAATTTTGCGAATATTCAGTTTCAGAATTTCGGCGTCCGCGAGCTTTTCCATATCCAGGCCGGAGATGAGCGAGCGGACCATTTCTTCGTCAAGCGGCGTTTTATAGCCTTCGGCCCGGGCTTTTAATTTCCTATGGTTGGAGATAACCTGGTTCCGCGCGATCTGATAAATCCAGGAAGAAAATTTAAAACCATGGTTAAAGTCATTCAGGTTCAGATAGACTTTTAAAAAAACGTCCTGCAGAATATCTTCCGCGTCTTCGTCTGCCACGCTGGTAATTCTTTTAATAAAATTGAAAAGCTTCTGTTTGTAGCGCTGGATTAGGTATAAAAAATTATCCTGATTTTCCAGGCTGGACACTAAAAGCTCCTCGTCGGACATTTTACCGGCTTGGTCAATTGGAAGCATACGCGTTATTTTGATAACCAGGTCATTTTATAATACGCAAAGATAAGCGAAAATCTTCAAAACGCGGGTTTTAACGCGCTTTTAAGCGCGTAATTATCTTATACCATTGGCCTTAAAAAGCAAGAAAACGACAAAAAATGAAAATTCCTCCGATAAGGAGGAATTTTTGCAAAACCATTTTGCCGGCGATAAAAGCCAAAGCGTCTATTTTTTATTAATTTTCTTCCGTGGTCTTGCCGTCAAAATGTTCGTCATCGGCCGTGGCTTCTTCGCGGGTGGCGTGGATTACGCCGTCCCGGTGCTCGGCCGGAGAATAGACGGTATAAAGCTTCATCGGTTCGCTCTGGGAAGTATTAACGATATTATGATTCACGCCGGCCGGTATCACTACGGCGTAATCATCTTTAAGCGCGTATTCGGCGCCGTTTAAAATTGCCTTACCCTCGCCTTTTTCAATCTTTATAAACTGATCCAGTTCATGGACCTCCGCGCCTATCTCTTCTCCGGGTTTTAGGCTCATGACAACGAGCTGGCTTGACGGCGCGGTGTAAAGCACTTGGCGGAAATTTTCGTTTTCCAAAGTCGCTTTTAAAATGTCGGTTACATAGCCTTTCATAGTTGATTTGCGCAAGAAAATTGAAAATTTCAATTTGCAATTTCCGAGCGAATGAAAATTATATCATCAGATATAGTTTTCAAAATTAATTATTAATAAAATTTTACGATTATCTTTTATCCTTTCCCGTTTGCCAGTCGGCTAAATTGTCTTACAGTTAAAACTTTCAAAATCACATAAAGTTAGTTCAGCAATAATCTTATTATAACATTTTTAACGTTTTTATAATAATAAAGATTTAAGATTAAAATACGATTAAGTACGCAGAATTTTCAAGAAAAACCGCCATATGCGCGTACGCCGAGTACAATATTTGACAAACCAGCGATTTTACGTAATAATTAATGAAAGCAACCCGAAATTATCAGCTTATCAGCTCTGTCTAAAATTTTTAAGCCGATATTTACCCGCTTTAAAAAGCCGGGTTTTATTTTTTTAATCTCGCTTACTCTGCAATTTAACGCTATGGACATAAGAAACATTGCAATTATAGCCCACGTTGATCATGGCAAAACTACCCTGACCGACGCGCTGATGCGGCAGACTGGTATGTCCGGAGCCGGCGTGAGCATGGACTCAAACGCCCTTGAACTTGAACGAGGCATTACGATTTATTCAAAAAACACCTCGGTTTATTACCCTCCGAAGGGTGGGGAAAAAGAGACCACAAAAATAAATATTGTTGATACCCCCGGCCACGCCGATTTTGGTTCGGAAGTAGAGCGGGTTTTAAGATCCATTGATTCAGTACTTTTAGTCGTTGACGCCCAGGAAGGCCCCATGCCCCAGACAAAATTCGTCCTGAAAAAATCTCTGGAACTCGGATTAAAGCCCATCGTGGTAATCAATAAAATTGACAAACCGGCCGCCCGGCCCGCCGAAGTGGAAGAGATGGTTTATGAATTATTTTTGGATCTCGGCGCTTCGGACGAACAGCTGGATTTTACCACGATTTACGCGATCGCCCGGGAAGGGATTGCCAAAGCCAAGCTGGAAGACGATTCAAAAGACTTGTCGCCTTTACTGGACTCTATCCTGAAACAGGTTCCGGTGGCCTCAACCAAAGGAGCCGAAGCCATGCCGCTTCGCATGCAGCCTTTTAATCTCGGTTATGATAATTTTCTCGGACGCCTCGCGGTTGGCCGGATTTATGAAGGAACAATTAAAAACGCCCAAAATGTTATTGTCCGGCGCGAAGGAAAAGAAAACCGGATTGGGAAAATCGCTAAACTTTTTACCTTTGAAGGATTGCAAAGAAAAGAAGTAAACGAAGCCAGCGCCGGCGACATAGTCATGATTGCCGGGCTCCCCGACATCTACATCGGCGAAACCATCTGCGAAACGCCCGAGCAGGAAATCCTGCCGGCCATCAATATTGACCCGCCGACTATTTCCCTTAATTTCATGGTTAACGATTCTCCTTTCGCCGGAAAAGAAGGAAAATTCGTTACCAACCGGCAGATTAAAGAAAGGTTGGAAAAAGAGCTTGAAGTCAACGTCGGTTTAAAAATAGATTTTACCCGAGCCGACTATTACAAAGTTTTCGGCCGGGGTGAAATGCATATTGCCATTCTTTTAGAAAACATGCGGCGTGAAGGCTATGAACTGCAGATTTCCCAGCCGCACGTCATTATAAAAGAAAAAGACGGAATAAAAATGGAGCCGTTTGAAGAAGTGACTATTAACGTCCCGAATGACATGTCGGGCGCGATTATTGAAACTCTCTCTAAACGGCGCGGCAACCTGACGGAAATAAAACCGGAACACGGCAACACGCGGATTATCTTTGAAATTCCCACCCGGGGAATCTTAGGCTACCGGAACGAATTCGTCGTCCAGACCCGCGGCGAAGGAATTATGTACACCCGGGTTATCGGATTCAGGCCGCACACCGGAGAAATTAAAAAACACGAAACCGGATCAATGGTTTCCATGGCGACCGGCAAAGCCTTAGGCTTCTCGCTTTTTAACCTTCAGGAACGGGGCGCGTTATATATCGGCGCTAATACCGAGGTTTACGAAGGCATGGTAATCGGCAATGTTTCCAAGGGCGAAGACTTAAGAGTTAATCCGACCAAAGGCAAGCAACTAACCAACATGCGCGCTTCCGGTTCGGACGAAGCTATCCGCCTTACCACGCCGGTTGATTTGTCTTTAGAGCGGGGCATGAGCATTATGAAAGACGACGAGTATCTTGAAGTCACCCCGAAAAGCGTCCGTTTAAGAAAAAAATACTTAACCGAAAACGAAAAAATCAAGGCTGAAAAAGAAAAAAAATTAAGGGAATCCAATAAGCAGGTGTAGCCGATTTTACCGGAATTAATTTCCTGGCGCAAAGATATTAAAACGTCCCGCCTCTTTAATCAGAGCGGGACGTTTTATTTTATGTTGTTTTGATTTTATTCTCAGTTAGTCCGGTTATTTTTCCGCCGCCAGTTTTCATGTTCTGCTGAGCCGTTAAAAAAACACCGTCATATATTATGACGATGTTTTAAAAATTTTATTACATTTATTGCCGCACTCTCCCGGGATTGCCCGGGCCATTCGTCCGCCTTGCTCCATTCAGGCTTTCTTTTTCCGTTATATCCGAAAAATCCCTCAACTCACCCCATTTTTTCCGAAAATTCTCAGCGTCAAGATAGTCAACAAACCTCGGATATTGGGAATGGGGCTTTTCCATCCTCCGCGCGTATTTTATCGGGCACCAGTACCGTTCGGTCCGGCCGCCGATTTCCGCCGCGTAGCGGATCAGGTTATTGACGTAACTGCAATAAACGCAGTTAAACTTTTCAAACCAGTTTAAGTACGGAAGAAGCTGGCGATCATAAATAAAATATTCATTGGCTTTTACTAAAGGAATCCGGTAAATCCGGAAACAGACCTGATGGTAAATTTCAAGGCCGATGTGGAAAAAAAACGCCGGAATAATCATCCCGTAAATAAACGGCATGGAAAAAACATATTTCCAGTTTATCGGAAAAACCGTCCGATAAAACCCGCGCCGCCATTTTCTTAACTGTTCCCTTTTTATTTCAATCTCTTTTAGGATGTCTTCGCGGCTCGTAAGCGAATCAATAGCGCTGTCAAAAGCCTTTCTCGCCTCGGCGCTTAAACGCTCCAGCTTTCCCACTCCCACGCTCCTTTCAGCAAGCGCTTTCTGAATAGCCTGCAATTTCGCGATTAATTTTTCTCTCATAAAATAAAATTATTCAGTAATTCTCCATTTAAGTATCTCTCCGCCCCTAAACACTTTAACATTCCCGACCATCTCCGGCGCTACCCAATCTTCTTTTATCAGTTCCACACTGCCGGTATTTAAAGGCAGGCTGTAAAACTCCGCTCCGAACCGCGACACGAAATTTTCAAGATTTTCCAGTTTGCCTTCAGCCTCAAAAATTTCCGTCAGTCCCGGTAAAATCACCGGAGCCGTAAATATTCCGGCCGGCGGATTTTCGCTTTGCTTTTTATAAAGAGGATGCGGCGCGGAATCCGAGCCGAAAAAGAACCGCGAATTGCCGCTCGTCATCGCGGAAATTACCGCTCGCCGGTCGTCCTCGGATTTAGCAACAGGCATGCATAAGTTAAAAGCGTTTATTACTTCCCCTTTACCATCCAAAACATCTTCGGTCGTTATTACCGCGTGATGATAAGTAAGACCGGCGGCCACATTCGGCCCCGAACCCTTTACCAACTCAATCGTTTCACGGTTGCTGGCATGCTCAACCACGATTTTTAAATCCGGAAAATTTTTAATTAATTTTTTCAAAAACGGCAATGCTCGCTGTTCGCGGAGAACCATCGGAATCGCGGCGCCGTCGGGTTCTATCGCCAATTCAAAATGGACGGAAAAAATCATCCCGAGTTCCCGCGCTTTTTCTAAAACCGGATAATATTTTTGGAGTTCATGAAATGACACTCCTTGATCCGAACCGGTAGAAGTATTGCCGGGGATAAGTTTTAACACCCGAATGCCAGCCTCGCGATAAGCCGTTTCAACGATTTCCGGAGTTGTTTTATTAACGAGCATGATAGCCATTATCGGCTGAAATCCCGGCGCGGCGCAAGCTATAATTTCATTCCTGTAGTTTATAACATCCTCAGCCTTAGCGATCGGCTCCGGCAGGTTGCCCATAACGAGAGCCCGCGCGAAAACGCCGTCAGTCGCGTGAATGACGTTTTTAAGCATCTCCCCGCCCCTTAAATGGACGTGAAAATCATCAGGTTTTCTTATAGTAATTTTATTTTTCTTTGTCATCTATATTTATTTATCTCATCCCTTAATTTCCTTGCTTCTTCTTTCGGGTCATCGGAAAAAATTATCGCCCGGGAAGAATTGATTATTAAGCCTTTTTTTTCGGAACTTAACCCCGCTATAATCCATTCCCCTAAATCCCCACCCTGCGGCCCAAAACCAGGACAAAGAAAAGTCATGTCCCCGGCAATTTCACGGGCCTTTTTCATTTCTTCCGGCCAGGTAACGCCCATCACCATCATGCAATTGCCATGCTCGTTCCATTTATTTACTACGTTCTCGGCTACGATTTGCCATAAAGGCTTTTCTCCTCCCCTTGCTAAGGGGAGGGTTAGGGAGGGGTCTCCGACCAATAAGTCCTGAAACTCCCCGGCACCCGGATTGGAAGTCCGGACTAAAATTATGCAGGCTTTATCCTTCCGATCCAATAGACATTGTAATGATTCCTTTCCCATGTACGGGCTCATAGTCAATCCGTCCGCTCCCAGCCAGTCATAAGTAGCCTTTAAATATCCTTTATTAGTATTCCCGATGTCTCCCCGCTTGCAATCAACTATTAAAAACACATCCGGATATTTTTCCCGGGCGTAATCCATGGTCATTTTTAGTTCCCTCAGGCCCTTATCTCCCCGCTCTTCGTAAAAAGCGTTATTCGGCTTAAAAACCGCGGCGTATTCATGCGTCGCGTCCATGATATACTTATTAAATTCAAACTGCGGAAATTCCATTTTCTTAAACCGCTCCGGCAACTTCTCATAATCCGGATCAAGTCCGACGCTTAGAAGTGAATTTGCCTTATCCATCCGCTCGTTTAATTTTTTTACGATGTCCATATATTATTTTTTAAATTATTAAAACATATTTTGTTTTTCTCTCCACTCATTTACCAGCTGAAATAATGCTTCTTTTTTTTCATGATATCTTTTATCTCCATCAGTTATATAGCTTGAGCGTCCCCCATCCATTCCGATTTCGTCCATAAGCGCTTTTTGGAATCTCGCTTCGCATTCCGATTCCCACTGAGATCGGTTAAACCCATATTTTATTTCTCCCGCCTCCTTAACTACGTCCCGGACAATATTCCCCAGAGTAAAAATATCCCTTGTCGTAACCTTCAAAACGGATTTTTCTAAAGCATGAATCAAGCGTCTATAAATTTTTTCAGCCAGTTTTTTTTCGTCTTCAGTCTGAAAACATCCTTTTAAGTCTTCCTCCCGCGAGCATTCCAGTTTTTCAAAAAATATTTCTTCAGCCCTTTGCTTTATTAGCTTGATGTCCAAATTTTCCCCCAACTCTTTAACAGCTTCAGTTACGCTCCTCTGAATCAACATAACTTCTTCGCTTGCGAGGCGTGTAAGGCCGGAAATCTTGCCACCTTTAATAGCTTCTGTTAATTCATTAATAACTCTGTTCTCAAACTCCAGTTTCCGCATTTTATCCTGCATTAATCCATCTCGTTCTTTCATATTTTCGTCTGACGCCTCCTTTACGCTATTATTAATCCCTTAAATCACCTCTTTCGGATTCCAGCTCCATAAAAACTTTCTCCACTAGCTTGGCCGGATCTTCTTCTATTACAATTTTAACCTGGCTCGGCTTTTCCGTGGTTTTAACGAAATTAGTAAGATACTCGTCAACCACCCCGCCCGAGCCTTTTAGAAAGCCGGCTACATTACCCATTTCTCCGTCGTCGTAGAACATGGCGAACTCGCTCATAGTCCCGGTGCGGCCGGAAATAAAAATTGCCGCGTCGCAGGTTCGGGTGCTAATCATATTCCTTCCCTTTTGACCCATGCCGGTAAAAATGAGTATATACGGATCTGTCGGAGATTTATACTTATTCAAATGCTCTTCAAGGCTGATCGCGGGTGAAAAGCCGATGTTCATTCCGCCCTTTTCCGCCGCGCCCAAGGCCGCTTCATGAGGTAGGCCGCGGGTCGCCCCGGAAATAAGAATCCCGCCCCGCACGGCAATTTCTTCCCCGATTTTTCTCGCCAGCGGTTTTAAACTCTCCACGTTCGTCCCGGCCGCCGACCCGAATACCCCGATTTTAAATTTTTTTGAAAACATATAATTAATTTATATAATTTTCCGGGCCTTTTTCAGTTTCCAGCGCCAGCCTTAATAGCTCCTCGTTTCTAAGACAATTGTTAAAATATTTCCTAAAATCAGTTGACATCTTTTCGCAATTTTCAATGTAGTACTTCGCCCTGCTCTTGCCTTCGGCGAGCCTCTTGATCAGCGCCAAACTCATTTCTAATCCTCCCAATCTGTCCTCAAGAAAACAGCCACCAATAATATCATGCTCAAAATTATCTATTAGAGGAACTAACTTTTTTAGAGTTGCCCTTATAGCATGAAGATTATCGGTTAAAACCGAACATTCTTCAAATTTAGCAACTTTACCCACAGCGCCATTTTCCAAGAATTGATCAATCTCGGATATTTTTTCATCAAGAACCCTTAAAACCTTTCTCCTCCCCTTATCTTTTTCCACGTCTATTAGAGTTTCCGGCGGCGGATAAATATCCTCTTGTAAATATTCTTTATTGTTCATAATTTAATTCCTTTTTCACTAAATAGTCCTTTCCGCGCACGAGTTCAGTGCTAATCAGCGCGCCGCTTTACATCGGAAAAATTCCTATTTTGATTGACTAAAATTTTGCCGTCCGGCCCAACCTTTGGGATCCTTAAAAAAATCCATCACTGTTTCGCGCTGATCTTCCGCCAGTACTCCCTGGCTTATCACCTCATTTAATAAAGTCGGGAAATCCGTCAACGGGCGCAGATTAAGTTTGGCATTCTTAAAATTTTCAATTGTATCAGGAAAATTATAGCTGATGATTACCAGGCAGTCATCCACGATCGCGCCTTCATCGCGCAGAGCGTTAACGCCATTAATGCTGGACAGTCCGGTTGACGCCAAATCCTCAACCAAAAGCACTCTCTTGCCTTCAACCTTACCGCCCTCTATCCGGCTCTTAGTCCCATGGTCTTTTATTTTTTTCCGGATGAATATTGACGGCTTGTTCATGGCGTAACCTAAGGCCGAACTATAAGGGATGCCGCCGGCTTCAATCCCGGCGATAATATCAAATTCCAGCTCCTCTTTCTTTATTATATCCCGAAACCCCTCAATCACGATCTTAAACTCTTCCGGATAAAACGGAAACTTCCGGTTATCAACGTAAATCGGCGAAACTAGTCCCGAGACAAACGTAATCGGATCGTCCGGCCGAAACCCGACCGCTCCGATCTTAATCTGCGCTTTGGCTACTTCTTTTTGGTAATTCATAATTGATATGAGCGAGGAAATGGAGCTTGCTCCAATTTCCGAGCGAATGAGATTATATCATTGATATAAATTTTATTTTAGTTCCTGTCAAAAAATAGATTACACTCACCATCTCCCGCCATATGATTCTCTTGCCTACAAATTTTTATTTTAAATCATTTGTTTTGTTCCACTGCCATCCCTTTTATAGGCGCCAAACTCCTTTGAATTGAGGAGCGTCTTAGCTTCAAATACCGGCCCTTCATGGCAGACTCTTAAGCCAGTATCGTCAACGCAACACTGTCCGCATACGCCAAATCCGCACTTCATATATCTTTCCATTGATATTTGGCACGGTATATCGTGCTCCAGGGCGATTTTACCAATCGCGACAAGCATTTTTTCCGGTCCGCAGGCGAAAATCTCGTCAATCTTTTCTTTCTCTAATAACATTTTCAAGGCGTCGGTGGTAAAACCTTTTTCGCCGTAAGAACCGTCGTCGGTAACGAAACTGGCCTCAACCGGAAGCGATTTAATTTCATCCGCCTTTATAAAAAGATCCTTATTACGGCAACCGCCGATAAAATAAACCTTTTTTCCTTTGCTTATCGCGTCGTAAATCAGGAAGTTTACCGGAGCTATGCCGCAACCGCCTCCGACAATTGCTACATTTTTTCCTTCATTAAAGCTAAAAGGTCGCCCATATGGCCCTTGGATGCCTAAAAGATCCCCGACTTTCATTTCAAATAACTTTTCGGTAAATTCTCCCACCTTCATCACGGTTATATGAAATTCATTTTCGGTCTGATTTGAAATGCTGAACGGTTTCATGTTGACGCGCGGAAGCCAAAGCATTATGAATTGACCGGGTTTCGCGCCCAGTTGCCCGGAAAAGACAAATGTCCTAAAGTCTTTATTGTCCTTTATTATTTTTTTTATTGGCAACATTATCGGCTGCTCCACCCTACGCTGTATTTCCATAAAATTTCAAAAATTAATATTTAGACCGTAGAACAATATTTTGTCATCTCGACCGGAGCGTAGCGGAGGGAGAGATCTAATTGCTATGAACGCGTTTTCACGAAGATTAGATTTCTCGCCCTCCTTGCGTCGGGCTCGAAATGACAAAAGAGGGGTTTTAGTTTAATTCTGCTACATTCTAATATTACAAATTTAATTCATTCATGCGCCGCCCCAATAATCTCTTCTATAGACTTAACGCCAGCGCCTTCCATCCATTCTTTCATTTCGTCGCATATTTGTTTAAAAACGCTTATGCCGCGGTAATAAACGGCAGTACCAACGCCAATCATGCTTGCCCCGGCCATCATCATCTCAATCGCGTCTTTTCCGGTATTAACGCCCCCGGTACCTATGATCGGGATTTTTACGGCCTTATAAACGTCATATACGCATCGGACAGTAATCGGACGAATGGCCGGTCCGCTAACGCCGCCCACTTTAAAGTCAAGAATGGGTTTTCTAGTTTCCAAATTTATAACCATCCCCGGCCCGTGAGTGTTTCCCATATTAATAGCGCTCGCTCCGGCCGCTTCGGCCGCCTTGGCCACTTCGCCCAAGTTTTGCGAAATGGGCGACAGTTTGATGATTATTGGCAAGTCGGTCTTTTCTTTGATAGCTTTCGTTATATTAAAAACCGCCTCGGGAGTCCCCTGGCCGGCAAGGGTTCCGAACCCGGGAGTATGCGGACAAGACAAAGGAACTTCAACTGCCGCGTACTCATCCGATAAAAAATTCTCCGCCATGTAGGCGAAGTCTTCCGGAGCGGTTCCTATAATACTCGCGAAAACCGGCGCTCCGACTTCGTCTAGACCAGCGAATTCTTCCTTAGCCGCGTCTAGACCGGGATTTGAATATCCGACGGCGTTCATCATGCCGGTCTCAAACGTAATAATGATGGGATTATTGTGGCCTTTCCGTTTGTCTTTACTTATTGATTTGATAGTTACCGCGCCCGCCCCGTTTAAAACGACATTCCCTAGTGATGCTTTCGTTACTCCCAATATTCCGGACGCCAAAACGATGGGGTTTTTCATTTTTGTGCCCAGAAACGTCAGTGAAAGATTTGCCATAAATACGTAGTGATGGTTAAAATCTTATCTAAATTTAACTCAAAATTTATGAAAAGTAAAGTTATTATTTCCTGGTTTGTACTATATAGAGCCCGAGAAAGATTAAGCCAGCCCCAAAAAGTTTCAACGGCGTGATGGCCTCATGAAGAAAAAAAACCGAAAAAAATACGCCGGAAGGGGCGTTTAAAAGAAAAAATGAATTAGCCTTAATAATTCCGATTTCCCGCATGGCGCGAAAAGAGATAACCCAAGTAAGGGCTATAGTCGGGACCCCGACCCAAAAAATCAATAGCCAGTCTTTTGAATCAATACTAATAATCCGGCCTAAGTCTCCGGAAAAAAAAGTGAAAAGAAATAGAAAAAATGAACCAAGAAGAAAATATATGAAATTAATGTTCAGGCTGCCGTATTTATGGTTAAAATTTTTGCTATAAATAGTATGGATGGCAAGAATGAGAGCGCTAAGAAAAATAAGCAGATTCCCAAGAAAATATTGGGACTGAAAAACCATACTCAAATTGCCTTCGGTCACCACTATTATTAAACCGGTAAACCCGAGGAGTAAGGCTAAGTAAGTCCCTTTGCCCACTCTTTCCTTAATTAAGAGCGGAGCCAAAATGGCCGTCATAAGGGGCCAGCTATGGAGGATAATCGCCTGATTAACCGCTGTCGATAACTTTATCCCTATCACGTTAACCATGGCATAAACTGCCACGCCAAAAAACCCCAAAAAGGCGATCAATTTCATATCTTTCCTTTCGATCGGCTTTCTATCCTTGGCCAGTAAATAGAAAGGCAGGAGGGCGAGCATGGCCATAAAAAACCGAAGAAAAGTCAGTAACGGGAGCGAAACATGTCCTGAAACCGCTTTTAGAGCCGGCACCTGGGTTCCCCAAAAGATGTGGTTTACTATCAATACGAGGTACCAAAATATCAATTTTTTTTGCATAAATTAGCCGGGTTGGATGTTAATGATGGGTTTAGCGGTATTTTCAGTATAACATGTCTTCACAAGGCTTAAAATATGTGATATGTTATTTAAAGAATATTTAAAGCTTCAATAGAGATAATAGCGCCCCTTCGCCTAGGCGCTATTACTTAAAAGAACAAGATGACTGGCAAACTCATATTAAAAGACGGAACTGAAATTTCCGGTCATTCTTTTGGCAAAGAAAAGTCCATTGCCGGAGAGGTGGTTTTCGCGACCGGCATGGTCGGTTATCCGGAAAGCCTCACCGATCCTTCTTACGCCGGACAAATCCTGGTCATGACCTACCCGCTGGTCGGCAACTACGGCGTTCCGGCCAAAGAGCATTGGGAGTCGGATAAAATCCAGGTGGCCGGTTTAATTGTTTCTTCTTACATAGACACGCCGTCCCATCACCAGAGCGAACGAACGCTTAGCCAATGGTTAATGGACGAAGGCATTCCGGCTCTGGAAATAAAAGACACCCGGGGTTTGACCCAAAAATTAAGGACAAAGGGCGTAATGCTTGGAAAAATTGAATTGGGAGAAAAAATTGGATTCGCGGATCCGAATAAGGATAATCTAGTCGCTAAAGTTTCAACTAAAGATATATATGAAAAAGGCAACGGTCAAAAAACCGTTGTTTTATTAGATTGCGGGGCTAAAGCCAATATCGCTAATGAACTATCAAAGCGCGGCGTTAAGGTAATTGTCGCCCCCTGGGACTGTAACCCTTTAGAGGCCGGCATCAAATTTGACGGATTGATGATTTCAAACGGCCCGGGCGATCCTAAGATGGCCGACAAAACAATCAAGAGCATAAAACATCTTATGGCAAAAAAAATTCCAATCTTTGGCATTTGCCTCGGGAACCAGATTTTAGCCCTCGCGGCCGGCGGCGATACTTATAAGTTAAAATTCGGCCACCGGGGGCAAAACCAGCCGGCGGTGATAAAAGGCACGGATAAATGTTTCCTGACCACCCAAAACCACGGCTTCGCGGTCGGAAAAATTCCCAAAGGCTTTAAAGAGTGGTTTTACAACGCCAATGACAATACTAATGAAGGCATAATCCATCAGAGCCTCCCTTTCATGTCAGTCCAGTTTCATCCTGAATCCCGACCCGGACCGCTTGATACCGGCTGGTTGTTTGATGAATTCCTTGAGCATGTCATTCCTGGAAGCCGATAGGCTATGATTCACCTCCCACCTGTCATCCTGACGACCGTAGGGAGGAAGGATCTACGGATGAGAATTGCGAAATAATGAATCATAGCTGATTAATGTTATGAGAGACGAGCGCCGATATTACGTTTATATACTGACGAATTTTAATATAACGATTTTTTACACCGGAATCACAAATAATATTATAAACCGCATATTGGAACACCGGACAGGTGTTGGAGCTGAGCGAACGCTATAATAAGCAAACGCGTAAGACGCGTTAGCAGATCCTTCGCTCCGCTCAGGATGACAATAGGGAAATTATGAAAAAAATGAAGATAAAAAAAGTATTAGTGCTCGGTTCCGGCGCCTTAAAAATCGGCGAGGCTGGTGAGTTTGATTATTCCGGATCGCAAGGTTTAAAAGCCTTAAAAGAAGAAGGGATAAAAACGGTCTTAATCAACCCGAATATCGCGACGATTCAGACTTCCCCGCTTTTAGCCGACGAAATATATTTCCTGCCGGTTACTCCTTATTTCGTTGAAAAAATCATTGCCAAAGAAAAGCCCGACGGCATCCTTTTATCCTTTGGCGGGCAAACCGCCTTAAACTGCGGTTTAGAATTATATGACAAAGGCGTCTTAAAAAAGTACGGGGTAGAAGTTTTAGGCACTCCGGTCTCGGCCATTGAATTAACCGAAGACCGACAGAAATTCGCCGACCATTTACGAAACATTGACATAACGGTTCCGCCTAGCGCGGCCGCCACCAGCCTGGAACAGGCAAAAAAAATCGCGGAAAAAATCGGCTATCCGGTTATGGTTCGGGCCGCGTTTACCTTAGGCGGGCAAAAATCCGGCGTGGCTTATGACGAAAAACAGCTTACTGAGATTGTTTCCGCCGCCCTGGCCGTCTCCCCACAAGTGCTTATTGAAAAATACCTTCATCATTTTAAAGAAATTGAATACGAAGTGGTGCGCGACGCGGCCGGCAACTGCGTTACCGTCTGTAATATGGAAAACATGGATCCTTTAGGTATCCATACCGGCGAATCCATAGTAGTCGCCCCGTCACAGACCTTAACTAATGACGAATATCACGCTCTAAGACAGATCTCTATTAAAATAGTCCAAAGTCTTGGCATCGTCGGCGAATGTAATGTCCAGTTCGCCCTAAACCCCAAACCGGAAAAAAACGAACTGGAATATTTTGTCATTGAAGTAAACGCCCGGTTATCGCGCTCTTCGGCTCTGGCGTCCAAAGCCACCGGCTATCCTTTAGCTTACGTCGCCGCTAAGCTGGCGCTCGGCATTACTTTAAATAAAGTCCAAAACCAGGTGACCAAAGTTACGCAAAGCTTTTTTGAACCGGCTCTGGACTACGTTGCCGTAAAAATTCCGCGCTGGGATTTAGAAAAATTTTCCGGCGCCGAAGAGACCATCGGCTCGGCCATGAAATCGGTCGGCGAAGTGATGGCTATCGGCCGCTCCTTTGAAGAAGCCCTGCAGAAAGCCGTGCGCATGCTCGCTTCAAAAGCTAGGGGCATATCTTACGCCGGCTTCAATACGGCCACGCCTGACCTGGAAAGATGGATTAAAATTCCGACCCCGAAAAGAATTTTTGCTTTAGCCGAAGGCTTTAAGCGCGGAATGGAAGTAGAAAAAATTTATAGAATGACCGGCATTGATCCCTGGTTTCTCTATCGCCTTAAAAATATCATGGACATTGAAAAAGAGCTCGGCGAAAATAAAAAGCTTAATAAAGAAACCCTGTTAAAATGCAAGCAGGCCGGAATTTCGGATAAGATTATTGGCAAGCTCGCGGGAAAAACCGAAACCGAAGTCCGCGCCCTAAGGAAAAAACTGAAAGTAATACCTTCAGTTTTCCAGATTGATACTCTGGCAGGCGAAGTCCCGGCTAAAACCAACTATTTATATCTTACTTATCACGGCTCGCATCATGACGTTCGTCCGCTCGGAAAAAAAGCTGTCATGGTTTTAGGCTCCGGCCCCTACCATATCGGCTCTTCGGTTGAGTTTGACTGGTCATGCGTCAATACCGCTCTCTCATTAAAAAAATACCGAAAAAAATCAATCATCGTCAACTGCAATCCGGAAACCGTTTCTACGGATTATGACATGTCTGACCGGCTCTATTTTGAAGACTTAAACCTTGAAACCGTACTGGATATTCATGACTTTGAAAAATCCGGCGGAGTAGCAATCTCCGTCGGCGGCCAGCGCCCGAACAACCTCGCCAATAAGCTCCATGAAAATAAAGTGCCGATTCTTGGCACCGCGCCCGAAAATATAAACCGGGCCGAAGACCGGGGAAAATTTTCGCGGTTATGCGACGAATTAGACATCCCTCAGCCCGAATGGGCCAATTGCGCTTCAATCGCCGAAGCGAAAACTTTCGCCGACCGGGTCGGTTATCCGGTTCTCGTCCGGCCGTCTTACGTCCTTTCCGGTTCGGCCATGAGCGTTTGTTTTAACGACGCTGACATAGAAAATTTCGTGGAAAAAGCCCTGGGACTGACCGCAAAAAAATATTCGGTTACGGTGTCAAAATTCATGGTTAACGCCAAAGAAATAGAATACGACGCGGTAGCCCAGGACGGAGTTACGCTCGTTTACGCTATCTCCGAGCATTTAGAAAATGCCGGCGTCCATTCCGGCGACGCTACTATCGCCTACCCGACCCAAAAAGTCTTTTCTTCAACCGAGGAGGAAATAAAAAAAATCAGCCGCCGACTCGCCATTGCTTTGCGCATTACCGGCCCGTATAATATCCAGTTCCTCGTTAAAGAAAATAAAGTTTACGTGATTGAAATTAACTTGCGCGCCAGCCGCACCCTGCCTTTTATCTCTAAGGCCTCGGGAGTTAATTTCGCCGGCTTAATCGTTGACGCCTTTTACAAAAAAGGATCAAAAGTCCGGCTTTCTTATCCCGATTACGTAGTCGTAAAATCACCCCAGTTTTCTTTTGCCCGCCTCGCGGGCGCCGACCCGGTCTTAAAAGTTGAAATGTCTTCAACCGGCGAAGTGGCCGCCTTTGGCGCTGATCTTGGCGAAGCGCTCTTAAAAGCTATTCTCGCTTCTACGAACCTGACCGAAAAAAAATCCGCCCTCTTAACTCTTGGCGGCCCGGTTAATAAGCGCCGGCTTTTTGAAGCCATTAAGCTCCTCTCTGACGCCGGCTACAGACTCTACGCCACCGGCGCGACTTATGAATTCTTAAAAGAACGCGAAATTCCGGCTGAAATAGTTTATAAACTAAACGAAGGAAAAATGCCTAGCGTCATTGACCTTATCAACGAAAAAAAAGTCGCCTTTGTCATTAACATAAGCGAACAAAACGGCGATAGAATAAAAAAATCCGGCGGCGAAGTTACTGACGGCTATCTTATCCGCCGGGCCGCGGTTGATTCGCACATCCCGCTTTTTACCGATTTACAGCTGACCCGTTCTTTTATCAAAGCCCTGACCGAAAAATCGCTTGAGGATTTAAAAATTAAATCCTGGCGAGAATACATGCCTAAAGGAATGAAATCTGAGTTATAATTTTATAATTCTTAATTATGTAATTTTTAAATAATGCTTGAATTTTTAATGTTTTAAAAATTGTTTTATTGCCAAAATTCTTTAAAAATTTAGACATTAAAAATTATTTACAAAATTAAAAATTATAAAATTTAAAAATTATGTTCAATGTATTAACCGGCCAACAATTCGCCGATAAAAAAACCTTAAAAGAAATTTTTAACAAAGCCGCCAAACTGCAAAAACAGGACGAGCAAGGAAATATTAAAAAAGACTGCGCCGGAAAAATCGTCGCCACGCTTTTTTACGAATCTTCTACCCGCACCCGCCTGTCTTTTGAATCGGCCGCCTATAAATTAGGCGCCAACGTCCTTTCCGTAGCCAACGCCGCCGCCTCGTCGGCCTCTAAGGGCGAAAGCCTTACTGACACGATAAAAGTGGTTTCCGGCTTTTCCGACGCTATCGTTCTCCGCCATCCGGAAAACGGCGCGGCTGAAACCGCCGCTAAGGTTTCATCCGTCCCGATTATTAACGGCGGCGACGGATTTAACGAACACCCAACCCAGGCGCTATACGATTTGTACACGATTGAAAAGGAGCTCGGAAAAATTGACGGTTTAAAAATCGCTTTTTTAGCCGATTTCCGCTATCAAAGAAATATTCATTCGCTCATCCCGCTTTTCCCGCTTTTTAAAAAAGTAGAACTCTTTTTCATTTCGCCTCCGGAACTGCGCCTGCCGAACGAATACAAAGATATTCTTTCGCGGGAAGGCATTAAATACGAAGAGCTGGAAAACCTTGATAAGGTGATTGAAAAGCTTGATGTCCTTTACGTCACCCGGGTTTTTAAGGAACGGTTTTCCGACCCGGCTGAATACGAGCGGCTAAAGCAAACTTTGCACATCGGCATGGAACAGGTCAACCGAATGAAAGTCAAATCCATAATTTTACATGTCATGCCCCGGATTTACGAGATTGATCCGGCCGTGGACGCCGATTCCCGCGCCGCCTATTTTAGGCAGGCCCATAACGGCCTTTACGTCCGCATGGCGCTTTTACATAAAGCGCTGACAGGGAAATAAGCGTTTTCTTGCTTTTCTGTCATCCTGAGCGGAGTGAAACGAAGCGAAGGATCTAGGAATATAATTATCAGAAAGCGGTCAATTCATGGATCGGTCTTGTCTATAGATAAGGAAAATCCATGTATGCGGAATAGACACATAAGAATGAAAAACTTGTCCGCAGATCCTTCGGCCTAACCGGCCTCAGGATGACAAAATAGGCTAATTTTAAATAAATTCATAAATATCATCTATGCCAAACCAAAAAAAGTACTACGGCGAGCAGACCGAACTGGCTTTAAAAAATTTCGCGGTTTCGCGGCAGAAAGCCTCGCTTTACTGGGTGAAAAAAATCATCGCGGTAAAGAAAGCCGCTAACCAGGCTAATTTTGAACTGGGAAAAATCGGCGAAAAAGAATACCGTCTGATTGACAAGGCTATTTTAAAACTGGAAACCGGCGCTTACGACGACCAATTCGTCACTCCGGCGATTCAGGGCGGCGCCGGAACGAGTATTAATATGAACGTCAATGAAGTCATTGCCTCTTTGGCGGAAGAAATCGGGGGCGACAAAACCAAAATCCATTATTTAAACCACGTCAACCTTTCCCAATCCACTAACGACGTCCTGCCTACCGCCCTGAAAATGACTATTTATGAATTGATGGAAGATTGCATAACGTCGCTGAAAATTCTTGAAAAAGCCCTGGATAAAAAGGCTAAGGAATTTTCCGGCGTGATAAAAACCGGCCGGACGCATCTCCAGGACGCCGTGCCTATGACTTTGGGCATGGAATTTAACGCCTATAAAATGGTGGCTCGGCGCGGAATTGCCCGCTTAAACCGGGTTCGCCAGGGCATGCTTGATCTCTCTATCGGCGGCACCGCCATCGGCACAGGAGTTAACGCGGGAAAAGAATATAATAAGCTGGTTATAAAATATTTAAAAAAGAATACCGGTTTGCCGGTCCGCTCGGCCGAGGATCTCGTAGACGCCACTCAGAACGTTGATTCCTTCTCCGATATCTCAGCCGGAATAAAAACTACCTTAGCGGCTATAACAAAAAACGCCAATGATTTAAGACTTCTCGCCTCAGGCCCGACCTGCGGTTTCCATGAAATAAAACTGCCGGAGATGCAGAAAGGATCAACTATAATGCCGGGCAAAGTCAATCCGGTTATTCCCGAGCTTATTAACCAGATCGCCTTTCACGTTTACGGCAACGACCTCGCCGTAACCATGGTCGTTGAACACGGACAGCTGGAATTAAATGTTTTTATGTCAGTCCTCGCCCATAACTTAATTGAATCGCTCCGCTTTTTTGCCAAAGGCATAAAAATCCTGGCCAATGATTGTATTTTAGGCATTAAAGCCAACGTTAAAACCTGCGAAGGCTACGCTCTAAAAAATACCACTCTGCTCACTTCCCTGACACCGGTTTTAGGCTACGATAAAGTGGCGCAGATCATAAAAAAAATAAACGCCGCTCCCAACCTTTCAATCCGCGAGGCGCTTGAGAATGAAGGCGTGGATAAAAAAATCATTGACGATCTTCTGGACGTAAAAAAATTAGCCGCGTCTTTAAACGGTAAGAGATAAAATCATATCAGATGAATAACATTTATTTAGCCTCAGACCACGCCGGAGTGGAAATGAAAAAAACTCTAAAAGAACTGCTTGAAAGAAACAAATACGCGGTGTATGATTTGGGTACAAAAAATGACACTTCGGTTGATTACCCGGATTACGCCAAAAAAATCGCCAAAGCCGTCCAAAACGACACTAAGTCTAAAGGTATTTTAATTTGCGGCACCGGCATTGGCATGTGCATGACGGCTAATAAAATAAAAGGCATCCGGGCGGCCTTATGCTATAATGTACTTACGGCTAAATTAAGCCGGGAGCATAACGACGCCAATATTCTTTGCCTTGGCGCCAGGACGACCACCATAGACATGGCCAAAAAAATAACCGTCGCCTGGATAAAAACTAAACACGAAGGCGGAGAACGGCACGCAAGGCGGATTAAAAAAATAGGATGAATAAAAAGAACTATGCAAGAACCAATCAGCGAACTTAAAAAAAGAATCCTGAAAACTGTTTATGAAAAAAAAGAAGGCCATATCCCGAGCGCCTTTTCCATTTTAGACATCCTTTGGGTTTTATACGACCGGGTGTTAAAAATTGACCCGAAAAATCCGACCGACCCGGATCGCGACCGCTTTATTTTAAGTAAGGGTCATGCCTCAATCGGACTTTTCGCGATACTGGCGAACGCCGGCTTTTTTCCTTTTTCCGAATTTGATAATTTCGCCGCTTACGACTCTCCTTTAGGCGGCCACCCGGACAGGAATAAAGTGCCGGGCGTGGAAGCTTCAACCGGCTCGCTCGGTCACGGCATGCCAATCGCGGTCGGAGTGGCGCTCGGCGAAAAAATTAAAAAATCCGCCGTTAAAACCTATACCATCATCGGCGACGGCGAATCAAACGAAGGCACTATCTGGGAAGCGGCGCTACTGGCCGGGCATCACAAGTTAAACAACCTGACCTGCATCGTGGATTACAACCATTCAACCGACCCGGCCATAGAAGTCCATGATTTCACGGAAAAATTCAAATCTTTCGGCTGGGAGAGCTTTGAAGTTGCCGGCCATGACCAGGAGGCGCTTTACGAGGCTTTTATGAAAGACAGCGATGGCAAACCCAAAGCCATAATTGCCAACACTGTTAAAGGCAAAGGCATTAAAACCATAGAGGCTGATATGCTTACCTGGCACCACAAACGCCCAAGCGAGGAAGAGCTGGACGAATTTTTAAAGGAGCTGGACGGTTAACAAAATACCCATTCCCTCCCCCTTGTGAAGGGGGAGGCCAGGAGGGGGTAGTATAATCTCAGGTAAACCCCTCCCCATCCCTCCCCTTCGTAAGGGGAGGGAGTCTGCTTCGTAATTAAAAATAATTCTATATGCGTAAACAATTTTTCACCACAATCACCGACGTCCTGGAAAAAGACGAAAAAACCATCCTTTTGCTCGGAGACATAAGCGTCAAGGGTTTTGTTTCAGCCATAAAAAAATACCCTGACCGCGCCTATAACATCGGCATCCTTGAGCAGGCGACAGTAGGACTCGCCGCCGGACTAGCCATGACCGGCTTTACTCCGATTTTTCACACTATTGCCCCATTTCTCATAGAACGAACTTATGAGCAGTTGAAACTGGATTTCGGCTATCAGCGCCTTGGCGGCAATTTTATTTCCATCGGCGGCTCCTACGATTACGCCGCCTTAGGATGCACCCACCATTGCCCGGCCGACGTCGGCATTTTAAAACATATTCCAGGCATGGAGATAGTTTTGCCAGGCACGGCTCAGGAATTCCATGATTTATTTTTGGAGTCTTACGCGGACGGCCATCCGACCTATTACCGGTTAAGCGAGAAAAGTAATCCGGAGAGCTACGCGGTAAAATTCGGCAAAGCACACATCATAAAAACCGGTTCTAAGGCCACGGTTATTGCCGTTGGACCGGCTTTAAAACCGGTGCTGGAAGGGGCGCGAGATATGGATGTTACCATCCTCTATTACGCCACGGTCGCGCCTTTTGACGCCGAGACTTTAAAAGAAAACTGCGCTTCCAAAAAAATCCTCCTTTGCGAACCCTATTACCGGGGAGCGCTTCTGCCAGAGGTAATGGAAGTCATGGCCGGCCAGGCGGTTCGGGTGGAGTCAATCGGCGTACCGGTTGAATTCTTAAATAAATACGGCAAAGCCGAAGAGCATGACGAGTGCGTCGGACTTACTCCGGCAGGAGTGAAAGAAAAACTGGAAAAATTAATAAATTGTTAAAATTTTGGATCTGTTAGCGCCAATAAATTAAAAAAAGACTCAACATTGATAACATGGGCCTTTTATATTTTTTGCGCGAACAGGCTACCGTTTCGCCCCGGAATAGGCAATCGCTCTCACAATGTCCCAGGCCATCGCCGATTTCGGCGCGTAGCCGTAGATGTTTTTGAAGAATTGAATAGATTTTTTCTCTGAATTGAGGTTACGGCTGGCTGGCCGGAGGCCGTAAGAGATTATGGCAATAGCGTTATTGTCATGCGGATTGGTTTTGTCCGGTTCTCTTTGGTAAATCTTTTTGAAAGCGGCCGAGGCGTTAGCCTCGGTTTTTTCGTTCTTTTGGCCGGGCCATCTTCCGTTGGCGATTTTAATTACGTCCTGCCAGTCGGTTTCAGTAGCCGGGTTGCGGCCAAAGGCCGATTTAAACGAGGCGGTTACTCCGGCTCTTTCGCCCGCGCCGAGGGTTTTGGTAGTGTCCGTGCCGTTGGCGATGAAATTATTTAGGGTATTGGTTTTAATCGCGATTATCTCTCTGGCCTCGGACATTAGCTTTTCCAGCGTAGAGACGCCCCGCCGGGGCGTCTCTACGCTGTTTTGCTGGGTTGCTGTTTTGTTCTCCTGATTATCACTAACATCACTTCCCTCACTATCATCTCCTGACGCGTCATCATCCGGACTGGTATCGCTATTATTGTCATTATTGGTATTGGCAGTATTGTTATTATTATTCTGGCTGTTTAGCAAGTAGATTGGAATCGTATTACAGTCCCGGGTATAGTTAAACGTGTTGGAGTTAGTAGTATTGCCGTTATTGTCCACAGCTGTGACATACCAGCTATGGGAAC
>Ga0172379_10002484_pt1 | contig 32394 bp, 29 predicted proteins | sample GrowelOW334metaG_FD_119756 | JGI IMG/M metagenome (GOLD analysis project Ga0172379, IMG submission 119756) | Groundwater microbial communities from an aquifer near a municipal landfill in Southern Ontario, Canada - Groundwater well OW334 metaG | ecosystem: Environmental > Aquatic > Deep...
AGAAGTTTATCTCAAGCGTTTTTGGAGTTTAGGGTTTTTAATAGCTCTTCTATTTGTTTTGATCGCTCATTTATCTCATGAATTTTTTGTTCTACTTTGAAATCCTCTGATAGTTCTTTTTTTAATTCTTCTTCAGTTTTTTCGGCTATTTTTTTTTCCTGTCTTAAGCCGGATAGAATTATTTCGTTACCAATAAAGCTTGTAACGAATAAACCCACTGTGAGCAAAAGTATAGCGCCAACGACAATAGACAATGGCCCGTCCCACCAAGGTAATTGGGAGCCGCTAGTACTACTAATATCGTTAATTATTGTAAAAAATGACATGATATAATCCGTCGTATGCCAAATACCACGCCAAAATATAACTACTCCTGTGCCACCGATAAAAGCGTACAAAATAGGGTAATGACTGAGTTTAACACGGGTTTTATCTTCGAAACTATCGCTTAAATTGTAAATTTTTCTAAAAATCATTTTCGGTTGTTTATGGTTAATAATTAAAATAATAACACAAATTAAATATAACAATATCGTCAAAGCAAAGCCATTTTGCAAAGTTTGAAATGGTCTGGATTATGATAAAATGAATTTATGAATAAAAAAAGCAAACACTTTTTTGGGGATGTCACCCTTTTGCTTATCAGTATAAGTTTTGCCATTTTTATTACAAAAACTGGGGTTGTTCGTGAGTTTATTGAATATTTTAATGATTTGGAATGGGTTGGTATTTTGCTTGCTGGTTTATTTTTTACTTCAGCCTTCACGACAGCTCCCGCCATTGCAGTTTTGGGTACACTGACAGAAACAAACCCGCTATTATCCCTAGTAATTTTGGGTGGTATAGGAGCTACGTTGGGCGATTATATTATTTTTCGTTTTATAAAAGATAGAATCTCGTCTGATGTTGACTATCTTTTATCTTTTTCAAAAAGACTAAGATTTTTTGCTATTTTCAAAACCCGTTTATTCAAATTCTTTGTTCCTTTTATAGGGGCCCTGATTATCGCTTCACCTTTTCCTGATGAAATTGGTATAACAATGATCGGGTTGTCAAAAATAAATAAAAAAATTTTCCTTTTAATCTCTTTTCTTTTAAATGGGATCGGTATATTTATTATCGGCTGGTTAGCTAAAACTATTGTTTAATTATGAAAAAATTTGGAGAATATTTTTCTTCTTTGGTTTTGATTGGCTTAATTGTCTCGTCGATTTATTTCATATATCAAAAAACTCTTGACCCATGTCAAAGACCGTTACAGTATAGTATCGGACGTTTTGATACACAATTTGGAGTAACCCAAGAAGAATTTATAAATTATTTATCTGAAGCCGAAACAGTTTGGGAAAAAGCTTTGGGGCGAGATGTTTTTGCTTATGATTCTGAGGCTAAGTTCAAAGTAAATTTGGTTTATGACCAAAGGCAACTTGAAACTACCCAAAAACAAAAAACTGAATTTGGTCTCTCGGCCGTAGAAGATACTTTTAAAAAATTAGACACTGATTTTAATATTTTTAAAAATCAATATGAACAAAAAGTGACAGCTTATGAAGCAAATTTGGCATTGTATAAAAAAGGCAAGTACTCAAATGATGAAGTGCAAATTTTAAATCAAGAGGCGGCCGAACTCAACAAAGAAGCCGCTCAATTGAATGCTCTTTTGAAAGAACGTAATAATAAAGCAGCTGAGTATAATAAAATGGTTGAGGCCTATAACCAAAAATACAATCAGGGTGTGGAATTTAATCAAGCTGAATATATTGGAAATCCTATGAACAATCAAACTGGCGATATAAATGTTTATCAATTTGGCAATAAAAAAGATTTGATATTAGCTCTGACTCATGAATTTGGTCACGCTTTGGGTATGAATCATACTGAAAATCCAAATTCCGTGATGTATTATTTGACCAGAGTGAATGCTGGCGTCTCCCCGACACTTTCAGCCGAAGATCTGGCCGAACTCCAAAGAGTTTGTAAAAAATAATATTTTTGTTTTTAAGTTATTTTATGCTATAAATTAAACCAAGCTGGGGTAGTTCAGTGGTAGAACGCCGTCTTGGTAAGACGGAGGTCGAGAGTCCGATTCTCTCTCCCAGCTCAAATTTAAGTTTTCTGCTATAATTGGGTCGCTAAATCAGATGAAATATTTTAAAAATAATGCGGGCTATGTTTTGATGTGGATTTTGGCTTTGATACCACTAGTTATTTGGTATTTTATGAGGCCTCTTGATATACGATTTGGCTCTTCGGGGCAGACTTTGCGTAGTTTGGGTCAGCTCACTGGTCTTTTGGGTATGGCTTTACTTTCTTTAAATTTTGTACTCTCAGCTCGTTTCAAATTTTTGGACCGATGGTTTGCTGGTTTAAATAATGCTTATGTCAAACATCATATTATTGGCGCTCTCTCTTTTTGTTTTTTACTTTTTCATCCAACCTTTCTATTTATCCAGTATCTTTTCATTTCTCTAAAAGCTTCTTTTGATTTTATTTTTTCAGTCGATAATTGGCCGATTATTTTGGGGGAAATAGCTTTGCTCGTTTTTATTGGGCTTATGGTGATCACTTTTTACTTAAATTTTAAACATGAAAATTGGAAAAAAACTCATCAGTATTTAGGGCTGGTTTTGTTTTTGGGTGGTTTCCATATGTTTTTGGTGCCAAGTGATATTTCTAATAATAATATTTTGAAATTTTATATGATAACTCTCGCGGTTTGGGGAGCTTATGCTTTTGTTTACCGTACTATTTTGGGAGTTTACAAAAAAGGGGAGTTCAAGTACAGACTTATGGAAGTTTTGAAAATAAATGAAAGTGTAGTCGAATTAAAATTTAAGCCATTAGAAGAAAGTATCAAATTTTTGGCCGGCCAGTTTGTTTTTTTGAGGTTTGACGTGCCCGGTATTCTTTCGGAGTCACATCCTTTTTCTATCGCTTCTGCCCATAAAACTGACTTATCTTTGGGTGTCAAAGCTTTGGGTGATTACACTTCAATGGTTTATCTGCAAAAACCTGGAGTAGTAGCTTCGATAGAAGGGCCATTTGGGGCTTTCTCTTATTTGAAAGCAAAATCAAAAAGACAGATTTGGGTGGCTGGTGGCATAGGTGTGACGCCGTTTTTGAGTATGGCCAGGGATATTGATATTAGTAAAAATACAGGGGGTTATGAAATAGATTTTTATTATTCTGCTAAAAACGATAAGGAATCTGCTTTTGGTCAGGAACTAGTTGAGATATCTGCTCACAATCCGGGTTTCAAATTTTACCAACATTTTTCTGATATTAGTGGGTATATCTCAGCTGATTTTATAGCTCAAAATATCAAAGATATTGTTTCGGCAGAAATATTTTTGTGTGGGCCAGTGGCTTTCATGAAAAGTTTGAGAGAACAGTTTATAAAAATAGGTTTTGATAATAGAATGATCCATTCTGAAGAATTTAGTTTTTAGTTGCAAATTTAGCAAAATCATATGAAAAAATACGTTACAGCATCTTTGTTTATTTTTTGGGCAATCACAGTGGCTATAATAGTAGCTGGGCTTCTTGTTCATGATAAAAATACCAAAGCAGTAAATAGTTCAAATACCGGTGGAGTAAATCAAGTCGGCAATATTACTGGAGTGAGGGCGGGGGTAACCACTTTGACTTTATCTCAAAGTGAATTAATCGAACACAATTCCTATAGTAGTTGTTGGCTTTTGATATCGGGCAAAATTTATGACGTTACTACTTATCTCAATAGTCACCCAGGCGGGGAAGCGGAAATATTAAAAACTTGTGGCACTGATGCCACGGTTATTTATGACAACAGAGACAATACGGGCAGACACTCTAGTAACGCCAGAGCTATGCTCGCTGATTATTATATCGGAGATTTGAACCAAACGGTCAAAACTAGTCCAGGCTCTTCGACGGGCTCAGGGCAAGTAAATTTGGCTACTCCACCAATAGCCAATCCTTCGGCTGCTACTCAAACTAGGAACCGAGATTATGATGATGATTAGTCTTGTTTTAGCTGTGCTCGTAGCTAGAAAATATGCTAGCATAATTTCTATCACTCTCTTGCCAAAGTAAGATGATCTTGCTTTGGCTACGTTCGTAACGAGAAAATATGTTAACATAATTTCTGTTGCTCACTTGCCAAAGTAGTTCAGTGGCAGAACATTGCTTTCGTAAAGCAAGAACGTGAGTCCGATTCTCACCTTTGGCTCTGGTTTTATGACAAAAGAAGAAATCCAAAACAAAATAAATGAACTAGAGGAGGCAATGACTAGACCTGATTTTTGGTCTGACAAAGAAAAAGCCCAGACAATTATAAAAGAAATTCAAAATCTCAAAGATGAGTTGGAGGGGGTGGGTCAGTATGACAAAGGGGACGCAGTCATGACTATTTTTAGTGGGGCGGGAGGTGATGATTCTGAAGATTTTTCGGCGATGTTACTCAAGATGTATTTTAAATATTTTGAAAATAAAGGTTGGGGTTATTTGGTTTTGCATGAAAATCAAAATGCTAATGGCGGGTATCGGAATATCACTGTAGAAATAAACGGTAAATCAGCTTATGGGACTTTAAAAAATGAGTCCGGAGTGCATCGTTTGGTCAGGATCTCACCTTTTAACGCCAATGCCAAAAGACACACCAGTTTTAGTATGGTAGAGGTTATACCCAAATTTGATAAAAATAATGAAAATGAAATAGAAATAGATGAAAAAGATTTGCGAGTAGAACTTTCGAGATCCAGTGGTCCTGGTGGTCAAAATGTAAACAAAAGAGAAACCGCTGTGCGGATCGTGCACATTCCCACCAACTTGGCGGCGGCTGCCGATGGCGAGAGATCACAAGCTCAAAACAAAGAAAAAGCGCTTTCAATCCTTAAGGGTAAAATTTTTAAAGCTTTGGAAGAAAAAAGAGTTGAAAAACAAGAAAATATGTATATAAGTAAAACCACTGAAGTGACTTGGGGTAACCAGATCCGCTCTTATGTTTTGCATCCTTACAAAATGGTCAAAGATCATCGTACCAACGTGGAAACTTCTGATATCTCCGCTGTGCTCGAAGAAGGCAAACTAGATGAATTCATTGAAGCCGAAAAAGGTTTGTAAAAAATTTTAATGTAGTATAATGGAAGCATGTCTATTATCTTTGATAATGTTTCAAAAAAATACGGTAATGATTATGTGGCTTTAGACCAAGTTTCTTTTACTATCGCCCCCAATGAATTCGTTTCCATCGTCGGGCCATCGGGCGCCGGCAAAACTACTCTTTTGCGTATGCTTTTGGCCGAAGAAAGGCCAACTGAAGGCCGAGTGATGCTCCATGATACTGATATCAATCTACTTTCCAGCAAAGATATCAATTTTGTGAGGAGGAAAATCGGAGCAGTTTTCCAAGATTTCCGACTTTTGCCACACAAAAATGTTTACGAAAATATTGCTTTTGCTATGGAAGCAGCTGGTCGGCCAGATGAAGAAATAGAGTCTGACGTCCCTCATGTTTTAGAGTTGGTTGATTTGGGTTCAAAAATTTGGAATTTTCCACACGAGCTTTCGGGTGGAGAAAAACAAAGAGTGGCTATCGCTCGAGCCATCGTCAACCAGCCTGACATAATCATCGCCGATGAACCAACTGGTAATTTGGATCCGGCCAACACTTACGATATTGTGCAAATTTTTAAAAAAATAAATGATTTAGGCACGACGGTGATTTTGACCACTCACAACAAAGGCGTTATCGATTCTATCGGTAGGCGAGTGATCACAATGCAAGATGGTAAAATGATAAGGGACGATGAGGCGGGCAAATATATACTATGATACAAATATACGAATGTACTAATGCAACGAATAGTAAAACATGCGAATTTAAAATAATTTTTATTTGTAGTCATTAGTATCATTTGTATAATTAGTATATTGGTATCATTATGGAAAAAACAGAATTCAAAACAAAATTAAAAAGGATAGCCAAAGCAGGTTTCTTCAATTTTTGGCGTAGCGGTTATATTTCTTTTGCTTCGGTATTGGTAATGGTCATCACGCTCTCAGTCATAGGTAGTGTTATTTTCGTTGGGGCTATTTTAAATATCACCATGCAAGAATTGCGTAATAAAGTTGATATCAATGTTTATTTGGTGACTATGGCTCCGGAATCCGATATTCTTTCTTTAAAAACCAAGATAGAAGCTTTGCCAGAAGTCAGTAGTGTAGCTTATGTAAGTAAAGATGAAGCTTTAGCAAATTTCAGATTGAGGCACGAAAACGATCAAGTCACTATCCAAGCTCTTGAAGAATTGGGGGACAACCCATTGGGAGCAGTTTTGAATATAAAAGCCAAAGAGCCTTCTCAATACGAAGGTATTGCCAATTTTTTGAATGAAGAAAACATCCTCTCGGGCGATGGCCAAAAAATAATAGATAAAATCAATTATTTTGAAAATCGTACTTCCATCGACAAGCTTTCGCGTATCATAGCTTCGGCCAAAAGTTTGGGTTTGGTTATTTCTCTGGCTTTGATTTTGGTCTCCATCATCATTACCCTGAACACTATTAGACTCACTATTTATATTTCTAGGGAGGAGATCTCAGTGATGCAACTCGTCGGAGCTTCCAAAAATTATATCAAAGGGCCATTTGTGGTCACTGGTATTTTGGTAGGGCTTATTTCAGGACTTATCACTACTATTTTGTTTTTGCCAATTACATATTGGTTAGGCAATACTACCGCCAACTTTTTCGTGGGCCTAAATATTTTTAATTATTATATGAGTAATTTTTTCCAGATAGTTTTGATCATCGTCGGTTCCGGCATAGCGATTGGGGCAGTGTCAAGTTATTTAGCAGTTCGCAAGTATTTGAAGTTATAGATACAAATATACGAATGTACTAATGCAACGAATAGTAAAACATGCGAATAAAAAAATTATTTATCCCGAGTTATCTTATCAATTGACCGGGATTTTATTTAACGTTCATAATGAATTAGGGAAATATGGGAGAGAAAAACAATATGGAGATTTGTTGGAGCAGAAATTAAAAGAAGCAAATTTAAATTTTAAACGCGAAATTTATATAGGAAATACAGGCAATATTCTTGATTTTATAATTGATGAAAAAATTGCCCTTGAATTAAAGGCTACCCGCTTGATATTAAAGGAACATTATCGTCAAATACAAAATTATTTGCAACAAACTGGCCTTAAGTTAGGATTTCTGGTAAATTTCAGAGATGAGTTCTTGAAACCAACAAGGGTAGTTCGTATAGATCACGTTAGTAATTCGTAGTTATTAGTATAATTCGTACAATTAGTATATTGGTATCATTTAAATGAAGAAAAAAAATCATAAATACATATTCGTAGTGGGGGGTGTTATGTCAGGAGTAGGTAAAGGTATCGCTTGTTCGTCTATCGGTAAAATTTTACAATCCAAAGGTTTCAAGGTTAACCCTATCAAGGTCGACCCTTATTTGAATGTGGATGCCGGCAATATGAACCCGACTGAGCATGGCGAAGTTTTTGTGCTGGATTCTGGCTTAGAGACTGATCAAGACTTGGGTAACTATGAGCGTTTTTTGGAGATGGATCTAAGCTCGGCTGACTATATGACTTCGGGCATGGTCTATAAACATGTTTTGGAAAAAGAACGCAATTTGGGCTATCGCGGTAAATGTGTAGAGGCTATACCACATATTACCGACGAAATATTGAGACGTATCAAAAAGGCGGCTGACGAACACGAGTCTGATATTTCACTTATTGAAATCGGCGGTACTATTGGTGATTACCAAAATATTCTTTTTATTGAAGCAGCCAGAACTTTGAAAATAAAATATCCGCAAGATGTGATTTTTATAATGGTTTCTTATTTACCAGTACCAGGTTCATTGGGAGAGATGAAAACCAGACCAACTCAAAATGCTGTCAGACAACTCAACTCATACGGGGTGCAACCGGACATCATCATCGCTCGAGGCAGTCAGTCCCTTGACTACAAACGCAAAGAAAAAATAGCCATGGCTTGCGCCTTGCCAGCCGAAAATATTATTTCAGCGCCAGATATCGAAAGTATTTACGATGTACCTCTCAATTTTGAAAAAGACAAAATCAGCAGTATTATCTTGAAAATTTTCCATTTGAGAACTAAAAATAATGATTCTTTGAAAGATTGGAAAGAATTTGTGCATAAAAAAGCTCGAGCCAAAAAAGAGATTCAGATCGCGGTGGTGGGTAAATATTTTGATACCGGAGACTTCGTGCTTTCAGATGCTTATGTGTCAGTTATAGAAGCCGTCAAGTTCTCTTCTTTTTGGAATGGGGCCAAAACTAAACTAGCTTGGATAAATTCTAAAGAATACGAAACTAACCCCAAAAAAATATCAGAACTCAAAAATTATGACGGTATCATTGTACCGGGTGGTTTTGGTGAGTCAGGGATAGAGGGTGTGATAATGGCCATCAAATATGCCCGAGAAAATAAAATACCATATTTAGGACTTTGTTATGGTATGCAATTGGCGGTGATCGAATACGCGCGCAATGTGATTGGTTGGAATGATGCTCATACTGCCGAGATTAATCCCAAAGCTTCAAAAGTAGTGATTGATATAATGCCGGAACAGAAAAAACTTTTGGAAGAAAGTAAGTATGGAGCTACTATGCGACTCGGAGCTTACCCAGCTATTTTGAAAGAAGGGACGATCGCTCGCGAAGCATATAAAGCTCAAGAAATTTCTGAGAGACATCGTCATCGTTATGAAGTTAATCCAGAATATATAACTGAAATAGAAAAAGCTGGTTTGGTTTTTTCGGGTACTTCGCCGGATGAAAGGCTGATGGAAATCGCTGAATTACCCAAAGAAAAACATCCGTTTTTCCTCGGCACCCAGTTTCACCCCGAATTCAAAGCGCGCCCTCTCCACCCGCACCCACTTTTCACTGCTTTTATAGAAGCTTGCTTGAAGAATAAATAGAACTTTATTGCCCATAAATCTTACGGGCTTACTTTGTGGGTATATTTCTTCTTGTAAAAGTTTTCCACATCTTACTACTAATTGACTACCCGTCATTTTACAGTGTGGTAAACTATAGAGTAGAAATCGAACCCAGGAAAATAAGAGTTTAAAAAACTAAATTAGCCTAAAAATAAAAACAAATAAATGAAAAATTATATTTGGGGGTTGTTGGGTGTCTCACTACTTGCGATTTTCGCAGCTTTTTTGATGGTATCTCAGACCACCAAGACTGTAAATTACTTAGATGGGCTTGATAATTCTGCTAATGTATTAGGAATGCCCAAAGTTTTGGGGGTTACTGGGGCTTCTTACTATGTTTCAACTACGGGCTCTGATTCAAATCCCGGTACTGCAGATGCTCCGTTTTTAACTATACAGCGAGGGGTTGACGTCGCTGTTGCGGGAGATACTATAATAGTCAAGAACGGTACCTATAATGGCAATTGTTCTGGACAGAGTTTTCCAGTGGTTATTGCAAAAACTGGTACGATATCTGCACCAATAACCATAAAAGCGGAAAATAAATGGGGCGCGATTCTCGATTCACAAAACATATGCCATTCCTACATTGTATTTATGGACGGGGCTGCCTATATAACAATTGATGGGTTTATAATACGTAGAGGTTATTGGGGTGGAATTTGGGCTAATTCAACCGCTCATCATATTACTATTAAAAATAATGAAATAAAGCAGACTGGTAACACTAGGTTGGAAACCACCGGTATCGGCATGGTAGGAATATATACTGGCAATAATAACAATAATTTTAGGATAGAGGGTAACGTAATCCACGATATTGGCCGAATCCCATGTACAGCAGCGACTTATCCTCCACCATCTGGCAATGGAACTTGTAATAATGATTGGCATGATCATGGGATTTATTTTCACGGTAATAATCATGTGATTGTTAATAATCTTTTTTACGCTCCTTTTTCTGGTTGGGCTATTACAGTGACAGGACCAAATGATAATGCTTTGATTGCTAACAATACTTTTATCGGAGCGGCTGGTGCAAATCGAGATGGGCAAATTGTGCCAGGTGATGGGAGTGTTTCAAACCTTAAAATTCGTAACAACATATTTTACAATCCTAAAACAGCAGCAATTTCAAATTGTGTGGTAAGTTACAGTGGCTCCAGCACATTTTCAGATAATTTTATTTATAGTCCTACTTTTACTTATGGAACAGCTAGTATCTATAATGATACTGTTTGTGGAGGGTCAACCGGGGTAAATACTATTACCCAACAAAACAACCATTATAACGTGAATCCGCGCCTTGAGAATGCCACTTCGATCCCATACGATATAAATATTCAATCGGTTAGTCCTGTTATAGATACTGGTACGGTCCTATCTGAGGTATTGAATGATTTTAACGGTGCAGTTCGTCCACAAGGTACAGCTTATGATATTGGTGCAGTTGAGTATGTAGTAGAGGCAACGGACACCCAAGCTCCATCTACCCCAACTGATCTTACTGCCACTGCCATTTCTTCTTCCCAGATCAATTTGTCGTGGGGTGCTTCTACGGACAATATAAATGTTGCTGGGTATCATATTTTTAGAAATGGTGTACAAATCACAACAATTACCGGAACAACCTACCAAAACAATGGTTTGACTCCCTCCACCTCGTATTCTTACACAGTTCAATCTTACGACGCCGCTGGCAATAATTCGACCCAGTCTTCACCAGTAAATGTAATAACCTTGCCAATCACAATCCTTCAAACTCCTTATCCTGGCCCTAATCCAGTAAATCTTCCTGGTCAAATAGAGGCTGAGAATTTTGATAAAGGTGGAGAAGGAGTGTCTTATCATGACACTGAAGTTAATAATTGGGGTGGTATTTACCGATATGAGGGCGTGGATGTTGAATCTACGACAGATGTCGGTGGAGGATATAATCTGGGGTATATTGAAAATGGAGAGTGGGTGGAGTATACCGTAAATGTTGCAACTGCAGGTACTTATAATATCGAGTTCAGGATAGCGGGTACAATACCAGCCACGGCACACGTAGAATTTAATGGTGTGGATAAAACCGGTTTGTTAAACTTCCCAAGCACGGGTGGTTGGCAGACATGGTCAACTGTAACAAAGACAGGAGTTTATCTCTCTGCTGGAATTCAGGTAATGCGTTTTTATTACGACTCGGCGGCTACTAATTTGAATTGGATAAGAGTTGTTGTTCCGCAAGACACTCAAGCTCCGGTAATTTCTTCTATCGGCACTTCTAATATCTCCCAGAATTCAACTATGGTAACATGGGCCACCAATGAACCATCCACAACTTTCGTGGATTATGGTTTGTCTTCCTCTTATACTTCCACCATAGGGGACTCCAACTTGAGTACGAATCATGCTGTCGTCATTCTCAATCTGTTTCCATCTACTCCTTATCACTTTAGGGTCAAGAGTTCAGATGTCGCTTCAAATCAAACAGTCTCTTCTGATCGCACTTTTACTACGCAGTCTTTATCTGGCGACATCGCACCTGCGGCGATTAACAGTCTTTCTCGTTCTTTGGTTAGCAGTAGAACTTCAGCTAAATTAATGTGGATATCTCCTGGTTCTGATGGTAATGTAGGAACGGCTTCTTTTTATGATATTCGGTACAGTAAAAGTCCGATCATGGAAGACAACTGGAAGAATGCTACTCAAGTGAGTGGTGAACCAAAGCCAGCCTTAGCTGGTACAAACCAAAATTATACGGTTTCAGGCTTGTCTCCGGCCACTATATATTATTTTGCCATAAAAACATCTGATTCAACTGGTAATATTTCTCCACTTTCCAACGTAATTACGTTCGTGACTTCAAAGAAGGGTTGGTGGTAAGGATATTCCTCTTTTTTTGTTTATTTCTTCTTCTCTCTGATTGCCGCTTGGGCGCCGGCTAAGCGGGCGATAGGCACACGAAAAGGTGAGCAGGAGACATAATTGAAGCCTTCACGGTGGCAAAATTCCACTGTACGAGGCTCTCCTCCATGTTCACCACAAATACCAACTTTCAAGTCTTTTTTCACGCTTCGGCCCTTTTTGATAGAGATGCGAATTAGTTCACCCACGCCTTCTTGGTCCAAAACTTCAAACGGATCGTACTCAAATATGTTTTGATTGACATATTCTTTCAAGAATTTGCCAGCATCATCTCGAGAAAGTCCTACACCCATTTGAGTGAGGTCGTTGGTGCCGAATGAGAAAAATTCTGCTCCGGCAGATACGATCTTGTCGGCTACCAAAGCGGCCCGAGGCACTTCGATCATGGTGCCGACTTTGTAAGCGATTTTGATTCCCACCTTGCTGCGAGGCAGGTTAGCTTCTTTCATTTTACTTTCTACAATATTCACGATTCTTTCTTTTAAGATACTAAATTCTTTGGTGGTAGCAACTAGAGGGATCATTATTTCTGGTTGAATGTTCTTAATTTTTTTAGGACCTTTGGATACAGCGATAGCGGCTTCTATGATGGCTGTAGTTTGCATATCATAAATTTCAGGGAAAGTGATAGCGAGACGGCAACCACGATGACCGAGCATAGGATTGAATTCGTGCAAGTCTTCAATTTTATCCATCAAAGTTTTAACTGGCACTTTCATTTCACGAGAAAGTTCTTCTATATCTTTTTTTTCTTTTGGTAAGAACTCATGAAGAGGGGGGTCAAGCAAACGTACCGTGACAGGGAAGCCTTCCATAGTGCGGAAGAGTTCGATGAAGTCGTTCCTTTGATAAGGTAGAAGTTTGGCCAAAGCTTTTTCTCTACTTACTAAGTCGTCAGCCAAAATCATTTCTCGAACCGCTTTGATGCGATCGCCTTCAAAAAACATATGCTCAGTACGGCAAAGACCGATACCTTCAGCTCCAAATTTTCTAGCTACAGCAGCGTCCGTTGGGGTGTCCGCATTAGTCCTCACTCCTATTTTTCTTATTGCGTCTGCCCAACTCATAAGCTTGCCAAAACCACCCGACAAAGTTGGGTCTTCGGTGTTTATTTTGCCTTTGTAAACTTTGCCCGTAGTACCGTCGAGCGAAATGAATTCACCTTCTTTTAAAATTAAGCCTCGGTCTTTGATGGTCAAAGTTTTGGCTTTCTCATCAATGGTCAAATCACTACAACCAGCTACGCAACAAGTACCCATCCCTCTGGCTACCACAGCCGCGTGAGAAGTCATACCACCACGAGCAGTGAGGATACCTTTGGCACTATGCATACCGTCGATATCTTCTGGAGAGGTTTCGGTGCGGACCAAAATAACGTTCAGACCTTTTTGGGTTTTTTCAAAAGCGTCTTTGGCAGTGAAAACGATCTCACCAACGGCGGCTCCAGGAGAAGCGGGTAGTCCTATCGCGATAGATTCGGCTTTGTCCAAAGCCAATTGATTAAATTGTTTATGGAGTAATTGGTTTAACTGGTTTGGATCAATACGCATGATAGCTTCTTCTTTGCTCAAGACTTTTTCGTTTACTAGTTCAACAGCGATACGGACAGCCGCATGAGCAGTTCTTTTGCCGTTTCGAGCTTGCAAAATGTAGAGTGTGCCGTCTTGAATAGTGAACTCCATGTCCTGCATGTCTTTGTAGTGTTTTTCTACTTTGTTGCAGGTAGTGACCAGTTCTTTATAAATTTTAGGATTTTGTTTTTGCAAAGTAGAGACGGCGAGTGGTGTACGGATGCCAGCGACTACATCTTCACCTTGAGCATTCATCAGGTATTCACCATAAAATTTGGCTTCGCCGGTTGAAGGGTTGCGAGTGAAGCAAACGCCGGTACCAGAAGTATCTCCTAAGTTACCAAAGACCATAGCCTGGATGTTTACTGCTGTGCCGATAAGTCCTTTTATATTATTTATTTCACGATATCTAATAGCTCGATAATTATTCCATGAACCAAAAACTGCATTGATTGATCCATAAAGTTGCTTGATTGGGTCTTGAGGGAAATCCGTACCTTTAACTTTTTTGATTTTTTCTTTGTATTCTTTGACAATCTGTTGCAAGTTTTCAGCAGTCAAATCAGTGTCGTATTTGGCTCCGACTGTGTCTTTAACTTTTTCCAAAATATGTTCGAAATCTGAGTGTTCCATTTCCATCACTACTGAACCAAACATTTGAATCAAGCGACGATAAGAATCCCAAGCAAAACGAGGGTTTTGGGTTTTTTGAGCCAAACCCAAAACCGACTTATCATTTAATCCTAAGTTTAAAATAGTATCCATCATACCGGGCATAGAAGAGGCAGCTCCAGAACGCACTGAAACCAATAGGGGGTCTGTCGCATCGCCCAATTTTTTGCCCATTTTTTTCTCTAATTCTTTGAGTTTTGTGTCGATTTGTTTCCGAGCTTCTTCTGGTATAGTTTTTTTGTTTTTATAATATAGATCACAAGTTTCGGTTGTGATAGTAAAACCTGGGGGTACATTGAGTCCCAAGTTTTTCATTTCTGCCAAATTGGCGCCTTTGCCACCCAAAATTTCTTTCATACTTCTGTTTCCTTCTTCAAACGCGTAAACGTACTTTTTGTTTTTTGCCATTTTTGATTTAGCGAAATCATGTCGCACGATATCGTCCTTTGGAGTGCGACGCTTTTTCTTTTGTTATTTTAGTAATAAATAAAGAGCCAAGCTCTTTGTTTATTTATATCAAAATTATTTAACTAAAGCAAAAAATTGCTACGGGACTTGGATTCGAACCAAGATACTCAGATTCAGAGTCTGAGGTCCTACCATTAGACGATCCCGTAATGACTTTAAAGTATCAGAAAAACGACCTTTTTTCAATACAAAAATCCCGTTACGAAGACGGGATTTTTGCTTATTTAATTTTGGATTTAAATGTGATCCTCTTCGTCAGCTTCGGCGTCAGCTTTGGTCTCATGTATAGTGCCATCTTTGTGTTCGGGTGGGGTGTAAACTGTGTAGAGCTTCATCTCGCCATCTTCACTATTTATTATATTGTGACGGGTGCCGGCTGGTACTACTATTGCAAAATCGTCCTCAATATCAAACTCTTCGTCATCTAAAATAGCCTTACCGCTACCTTGTTCAATGCGAATAAATTGATCAACTTCGTGTACTTCTTCGCCGATATCTTCACCAGGCAAAAGGGACATCACTACTAGCTGGCTTTTTTCGGTGGTGTTTAAAACTTTTCTAAAATTATCATTTTCTACTGTGTCTTCTTCTAAATTTTTTACATAAGTCATGTGATTTTGGTTAATTATAATAACTATTAAATTATATCATATAGTGTGCTAACATTAAGACGTATGAATAATATAAAAAGTTACATTTGGATGGGAGGTATCGTACTAGTTTTAATCGGGCTTATGTTTTGGGGCGTGAAAGGTACTAGCGATTTAAATACGACATTTGCGTTAGACAAAATCAGCCCTTCAGATCACGTAGAAGGTAATGCTAGTTCAACTGTGGTTATCGTAGAATATAGCGATTTCCAGTGCCCGGCTTGTCGCACATATTATTTTGTAATGAAAGAATTAATGGTTGAATACGGTGGGCAAGTAGCTGTGGTTTATCGCCATTTCCCATTGATTAATATTCATGCCAATGCTGAGTTTGCGGCTAGGGCGGCCGAGGCGGCTGGTAAACAGGGCAAATTTTGGGAGATGCACGATCTGCTTTTTGAAAAACAAGATGAGTGGGCTAAAGTGGCCAATGTCCAACTTATGTTTGAGTCGTACGCCAAACTTTTGGGCATTTCGGTAGAACAGTTTAAAACTGATTGGGCTTCGCAGGAAGTTAAAGATTTTGTTAGAGCTCAGAGACTCAATGCTACCAAACTTGGCCTCCAAGGCACTCCTAGTTTCTTTATAAATGGTAAACAAATTCAAAACCCAAGTTCAGTTCAAGCTTTCAAGACCATAATCAATGACGCTTTGAAAAAAAGTAATTAACTTTTTTGCTTTCTTTATAATTGCGTAACATTGTAAAATGTAGATATGCATAAATTTAACAAATATATCTTATATGTAGTTGCGTGCGCCATAGTTTTTTTGGTTTTTGTAAAGATTTTTAATGGCTCAATTTTTTCGAATTCAGTCAATGCTTTTGAATGGCAAAAACCAGTAGATGTTTATTTTGGCAATAGCAAAATGGGCTCAAATGAAGATTGTGCTCAAGTTTTCCCTCTTTCTCGAAATATATTAAACGCCGAAACTCTCGGCCCGGGAGCATTAGAAGCCTTACTCAATAGTATTACAGAAAGCGAAAAATCATCTGGTTATTTCACTAGTCTAAACGACGGTATTTTGATTCAAAAATTTGAAATAAAAGACAAAGTAGCTTATGTGGATTTCAGTAGCCGTTTGAATGAGGGGGTAGCGGGCTCTTGCAAAGTCACGGCTATAAAATCTCAAATAGAAAATACTTTAAACAATTTACCTGATATTGATTCAATAGTAATATCAGTTAACGGGGAAACTCAAGGCATATTAGAACCTTAAAATTATGGAAGGAATAAAATTTGAAAAAAATAGAGACCCGTTTCTAGAGGAACTGTGGTCAGAATATGGCTTCCGCGGCAAACCACCGTTTGCTGATAGTGTAGCCGAAAAAAGACTGAAGGAGTCTTGCAATAGTTATGCAAATTTTGTAGATCGTAATAAAAACCAACTACCTGGAGAAGAAAAACTCATTTATGGTGTAAACAAAATTGGATCTTCAGAAGTTGGCCGAAGGGCTTTGCATAATCAGATTGCTTTGATGGTAATGGGTGAACAAAGATCGGGTATGGACATTGGTTTGGCTAAAAAGATTGGCGAATTTGCTTATGAATATTCTAGGGGGTATAAGACTACTGAAGCTGAAAAATATGGTAAATAGAAAGCGGGGTCACAAGACCCCGCCATCGGTGGTTGAAGTGCAGAAAACTCTGCCCTGAAAACTGAGAGATTTGAAAAAAGTCCCGTCTCCATTTGCCCGGTTGCTCTCCAAAATAGAGCCACCACTTGAAAGTAGGACCTCAAATTCCTCTTCTGTTACAAGGTAGATCTCTCTTTCGCCCCAACCAGCCACCTGTTGTTCTACCACTTGTTGTGCTGTCATCTTTTATGAATTATAGCATATTGGTTATTTCGTGTCAACTTTGGGTATAAAAAACAAACCGATGACAACAAAGAAAGCGAGGAAGTAAAAAGAAGTGGCGTAAGAGAAAAAATAAATAACTGGCAAGGCAAAAAGCGGAGAAATGATGTAAGAAAGTGGTCGAGTCATCCGGAAAAGACTGATGAGTCCAGTGTCTTCTTCTTTAACATGTTTGAAAAAATAAATTTCACTTGATGCTTCTACCAAAGCGGCTCCAACTCGAGAGGCAAAAAGAATAAGCGCCCAAATCCAAAATGTTTTGACCGATATCAAAGGGATCATAAAAGTGGCGAGCGCCATTGTGATAAAACCAATTATGAGTAGTTCTTTCTCACCAATTTTTTTGTCAGCCAAAAGTCCGGCCGGCAATTCAAAAAGTAAAAATGGTAAAAGCATAATAATAAAAAGTAGACCGATTTTGTCCCAACCAAACCCTAGCTCTCGACTCAAAAGTAAAGGCAAGTTGATGACCATCCAAGCATAAAAAAAGTTTAGTATGAGTTGAGCACCAATAATACGAGCCTTATCTCCACCTCGAAATAAGGTTTGCGTAGTTTTTGAGATGCTCGAAGTGATTTTGTCGGTTTTTTGTATATTTTTAAAAAATATACTGACTATGAAAAGTAAGGGGATGAGAGCTACTCCAGAAAGTAAATAAACTTTGCTAAAAGTATTTTGATTTATTAAAAAAATCAAAGCCAGAGGTGAGAGTACCCAAGCGATTTGGGATATAGCTAGGAGAGTGCCTCTTTTGCCACCGGTTTCGCCTTCTATTTTTATTTCTTGTTCTAGGTTTATATCCAAACAAAGATAAAGTATCGAATCGGCGGCTATATGGATCAAGAAAAATAATATTGCCAAACTAGCAATATTAGTCAGTCCCATACCAAAAACTGCCAATATCTCCAAAGCAAGAAAAGCTATAAAAACCCAAATACTGCCGTATTTACGCAATAAAGTAGGGGCAAAAATCAAAGTGCAAACACTTAAAATTGAACCAACTACATATAAAATATTTAAAGTGCTATCGATTACAAATTGTAAAAGCAAAGAAGAATTTATATAAGCCACCGACGCGAAATGTACCGCCAGCAAAAATCCAGCCAAATGCACTAGTCGCAACCTTTTTTTTGAATCGGTTTTTAAACTCACTCTCTTATTCTACCTGAAATTTTTTAAACTCCAAGTATAACCGGGATGACGATTGGTTTTTTGGCCGTTTTTTGGAAGAGGAAACGCGCCACAGCATCGCTTACGTTGCTTTTGATGAAATCAAAATTGATTGGGTTCATACCACGAGTCGTATCTTCTATAGTTTTTTTGATGATGAGACGAGTGTGGCCCAAGAGTTCTTGAGATTCACGTAAGTAGACGAAACCACGAGAAATGAGGTCAGGGGATTTTTTTAATTTGCCAGTTTTTAAATCAATGATAGCTACTATAACAAACATACCATCATCTGCTAGCATTTTGCGGTCACGCATCACTACTTCTTGGACATCGGCTACCGCAAACCCGTCAACCATAACAGGAGATGATGGGGCAGTTTGTTTGAGGGCTACTATTTTTTCACCCTTGTCTTGGATCTCTATGATCATACCGTTGTCAGGTACTACTATATTTTTTTCAGGCATACCGAGAGTTTGAGCGAGCTCCTCGTGGATACGCAACATATAATGATTGCCGTGAATCGGGATAAAAAACTTAGGATTGATTTTTTTGTGTATCCATTCCAATTCTCCGCGGTTGCCGTGTCCAGTAGAGTGGATATAAACATCAGAAGTACGGTAATGAATTATTTTGGCACCCAGTCTGGCTAAGTTATCTTTTAGTTTTTGTACTGATCTTTCGTTGCCGGGGATAATAGAAGAAGATAGAAGTACCGTATCTCTTTTGCCCACCTTGAGATATTTGTGACTTTTGTTGGACATACGCATCAAAGCCGCAAATTCGTCACCTTGGGCGCCGGTCGCCAACACTACCACTCTATCGGGTGGGTAGTTTTCGATATTTTCTACTGGCACGATGGTGTCTTTGTTTATTTTTAATTTACCTATAGCCATTACTATTTCAATATTTTGCTTCATGCTACGGCCTTCTACTACTACTTTTTTACCGCATTTTTCAGCTGATTCTATAATAGAAATAACCCTTTCCAATTGAGAAGCAAAAGTACCGATGATCAATCTGCGTTTGGTGTTCCTGATTATTTCCTCTAAGTTTTTACAAACTATTTTTTCAGGAGTAGAAAATCCTGGGTTATCTACGTTGGTAGAGTCCATCATAAGCAAAAGATTTTTTTGTTTTTCAAACACAGCATATTCGGTTTGTTCTCTTTCGGTAGGGATACCGTTTTCGTGTTCTAATTTGATGTCTCCTGGGTTTATGATTGAGCCGTATGGAGTTTCAATGATAACTCCCATTGAATCAGGGATGGTGTGAGAAACTGAAAAGAATTTCACTTTTAGTTTGCCAAAAATAATAGTGTCTTCTTTTTCTACCACTTTTATATCTAAAGGTGGTAGGTGGGGGAATTCTTCTTGACGCTTCTTGATCATGATGGTTGTCAGAGCACGAGAATAAAGAGGTGGATTGCCTATACGGTACATTATGTAGGGGATACCGCCGATATGGTCTAAGTGTCCATGAGTAATTAAAACTCCTCTGATCTTTTCTTTCCTTTCTTCCAAATATTTAGTATTAGGCAAAATATAATCTACTCCTGGAGTGTCTTCGTCTTTGAATTGAAAACCGGCATCAATTATCAAAATATCATTATCAACTTCAATTGCGGTCATGTTTTTGCCGATTTCTTCGCAACCACCCAATGGTATTATCCTGATATTGTCACCGACTGGAGGTAATGAAAGGGTTTCGGTAGTTGGTTTGCCTATGGGTTTTTGATTTTCGGCATGACCAAATCTGCTGTTTGAATTTACAAAGCGTTTGCGATTGAAAGAACCTGTACTTTTGCGAGCGGGAACGAGACCTACACGTAATGGAGTGGTTTTGACCGGGGTAGTGAAATTCCTGGGTTTTTCTGGGGCGTGGAAGCTCCTTATTCTGTTGGTTTTATGTTCTGGCATATTTAATAAATTTAGTAGTTAATTTTAATTAGATAGAAATTTCCAAACTTTATCGGTTTCTATAAACCATTTTTCGATGGAAACAAATCTTTCGTTCTGGGAAGAAATATTTTTTAGTAATATATTTTTTACTTGTGGGGCTGGTGCGTACAAAAAAGATGGAGAGAACAAGAAAATAGCCGGCATATCTTTTTTGATTTCAGCCAATAAAATTTCTTTTTCTTCTAATTTTTTTAGTTCATCAGTCTCTTTTTGCATGGTTTCTAGGATTTTATCTGTTGTGATGTTGGCGTAAAGTGAGATATTGAGGCCCGGATCGTTTCTCTCTGAAGAATGCCAAAATGGATACAAATCACTTTCCACTCCTACTACTTCACCAAAAAGTAAAGCATCATATTTTCTGCCTTTTATTATATTTTGACTCAAATCTCCAGCTTCAAATACTTTTATAGAAACTGACGCTCCTAATTTGTTCCAAGTTTCTTGTAAAATTTCAGCAGTTTTTTTGAGTTCTGGGGCATCGGAAGTACTGATTGAAAATTGGAAAGTACTAGTGCCAGTTTTGGTTTTCTTTTCTAGAATACCTTCATCGTTTACTTTCCAGCCATTTTTCAGAAGTAAGGCTTTAGCTGCTTCAATATCACCATCTGTTTTTTGGGAGTCTTCTTCTGTATTGGCTGGAGTTGGTCCGTTTAGGATTTTACCAAAACCCAAAAGCACGTCGTCGACTATTCTTTTCTTTGGGGCAGATATTTCCAATGCTTCTCTTATTTCTTTATTCAATAAAACTGGAGCTATGTTTTGATTAAAAAATACTCCAAAAACTCTCGGTAAAGAAGTCTCCTTAACTACACTTTTGTTGGCGATGAGACGTTTGGCAGAGTTTGGGCTTAAACCCGCGGCGCTGTCTATCGATTTTTCGTCGTAAGCTTTTACGAGTGAGCCTTCATTTTGAAAGAATTTTAAATTTATTGATTTTATTTTGGTTTTGCCCAAGACATATCTGTCCCAAGCGGAGAGATTGATTATCGTAGGAATACCACCAGAGTTTCTGGTTATTTTTTCAATTTTGTAAGGTCCAGAACCGATAGGGCTTATATTGAACTGACTGAAAGGGAACTCTTCGGGGGAAACATTTTCCCAAATATGTTTGGGCAGTATACCCAAAGTTAAAGCATTCAAAAATGGGGCATAAGGTTTTTTTAAAATGAACTTCACTTCTTTTTCACTTATTTTCTCTACCGTGATACCTTCAAAATTTGATTTTTTGGGGCTCTTGATGACTGGGTCTAAGATTTTGTTGATAGTGAAAACGACATCATCACTAGTGACGGCTGTACCGTCATGGAAATAAGCATTGTCTTTGATAACAAAATCGTAAACCGTACCATCTTCTTGTATTTCGTATGAGCTCGCTAAATCATTTTCAAATCCACCGGCTTCTTTGGATTTCAATAAACCAGAGTATATAAGAGAACTCACGTCTTTATCGGTGTCAGAAACGGCCAAAACCGGGTTAATGAATCTAGGGCTTCCTGCCAGTCCTTCTGTGAAGCTTCCACCAAAAGCTGGTACTTCTACCAAAAAGCTTTGGTGCAAACGGTTTAACAAAGTCAGAGCACTAATAATGAGTATAAAAGAAAATAAACCAAAAATTATTTTTTCGGAAAGGTTCATTTTTTCAATTACTCTTTCTATTTTGCTAACAAAACTTAAGTGGTGGAAGTTCACAAACAAATTATCAAAAAAAGATGCTATTTTGTTTTTGGGTTTCATCCCGTTAGAGATAGGAGATTGCATATTTTAATGTATTTTCCTAATGGTAATTATATAATAATGTAAGTTGTTCATTTCCAATTTCCGTTATCTCTAACGGGATTCATCAATGTAGATAATGGGTGAAGTTTTAGTATAACAAATTTAAAAAAGTAGAAGCCACGAAAAGACACGCGATGATGATAGTAGTTCTGAAAATCCAAAGTTGAGCTCCGCGTCTAGTGCTATGAGCTGAATCCATATTGCCACCACCAAAAGCACTTCCTAAAGACCCTTCAGATTGCTGAATCAAAATGAGAGCGCCCAAAATAACGGCCAAAACTATTTGAATGTAGGACAACATTGCTTTATTGGAGTCAGTATAGCACATATCAAAAATGACGCAATAAAAGCAAAACCCCAGGCGACAGCGCACCTGGGGTTGGTCTGGTCTCCTCAATGATTGTAGAGAGCGTCCAGAAAACACGTCTTGAGTGTTTTGTCGGAATGAATGGGCTTTTCTGCCCCGTCCAACTTTCTTAATTTCCCCCTGGAAATTTTGGTCCATTCTGTGTCGCAATCGACGCAGTTGTAATGGACGGACGGAGTCTTCTCGATTTTGGGGAGATCTCCGATTCTTTCTCCAAATTCAATGCTCGAAACAAATGGGCAGTTTTCCTGCTCCATTCTCTTCCCACACTCTGGGCAGTTCATGTAGTACACCTCTATTTAAATGTAACCATATAGCAAATGCAATGTCAATTTGAATAAAAGGGGAAAAGAACTATAATAACCACGCTTTATCAACTAATCTCAAATATGAAAAAGAACGCTAAAAATAAAAAAGTAGTTAAAAAGGTAGTAACAAAAAAAGTTAGCCCGAAGTCGGACTTCGGGATAAAACCTTTGGGTGATCGAGTAGTAATCAAACCTTTTTCGCAAGATGAAATGAAAACTACAGCTTCGGGTATTATTATTCCTGATACAGTTAGTCAAGAAAAACCAGAACAAGGTGAGGTGATAGCGGTTGGCGAAGGTAAGTGGGACAAAGGTTCTCGAGTACCTATGTCTATAAAAGTTGGTGATAAAGTAGTTTTTTCTAGATACGGTTATGAAGAAGTTAAACTTGATGGAGTGGAGTATTACATACTTAAAGAAGAGAATGTGCTAGCGATTATTAAATAATATAAATTCGAAATTCAAAGCACGAAATTCGAAACAAATTCAAAATAATAAATTCAAAAATTTCGGATTTCGGATTTAGGATTTTAAAAAAAATATGTCTAAACAAATCATTTTTAATGAAGATGCAAGGAAAGCTTTGAAAAGAGGAGTAGATGCAGTGGCCAATGTAGTCAAAGTGACTATCGGCCCCAAAGGCCGAAATGTAGTTTTGGACAAAAGCTATGGAGCCCCGACTATCACCAATGATGGAGTTTCTATCGCCAAAGAAATCACTCTTTCAAACAAATTTGAAAATATGGGTGCCGAAATTATCAAAGAAGTGGCCAACAAAACCAACGATGTGGCTGGCGACGGGACTACTACTTCGGTTATTTTGGCTCAAGCTATCATAGGCGAAGGTATGAAGCACACTAGCATGGGTGTGAATGCTATGAGTTTGCGTGCTGGCATCGAGGAGGCCACTTTGAAAGCGGTGACTATCTTGGGGCAAATTGCTAAACCTATAAAGAATGAAGAAGAAATAAGACAAGTGGCGACTATCGCCGCTGAGTCGGGAGAAATGGGTAAAATTATTGCAGAAACTATAGGCAAGGTGGGTAAAGATGGGGTAGTGACAGTAGAAGAATCTCAAACTTTTGGAGTTGATTGTGAGGTGGTAGAAGGTTTGGAGTTTGATAAAGGTTATGTTTCGCCTTATATGATTACCAACTCAGAAAGAATGGAAGCCGAATATCGAGATGTGCCGATACTGCTCACCGACAAAAAGATTTCTTCGGTTAAAGAGATTTTGCCATTGCTCGAAGCTCTAGCTCAAACTGGTAAAAAAGAATTAGTGATCGTGGCTGATGACGTAGACGGCGAAGCTCTGGCTACTTTTTTGGTCAACAAACTTCGAGGCGGATTTTCAGTTTTGGCAGTCAAGGCCCCGGGTTATGGTGATCGCAAAAAAGAAATGTTAGAAGATATCGCTGTGACCATCGGTGCCAAAGTGGTAACTGAAGATTTGGGAGTGAAATTGGAAAATGCGACCGTTGATATGCTTGGTAAAGCCCAAAAAGTAGTATCCAAAAAAGACAGTACTATTATAGTCGGAGGCAAAGGTGGTAAATCTGCTATAGACGCGCGATTGAAATCTTTGAAAAAACAAAAAGAAGCTTTGGATTCAAAATACGACAAAGAAAAAATAGATGAAAGAATTGCCAAACTTTCTGGAGGAGTAGCCATCATCAGAGTGGGAGCAGCTACCGAAACTGAAATGAAATATTTGAAATTAAAAATAGAAGACGCGGTCTCTGCGACCAAAGCGGCTATCGCTGAGGGTATAGTGGCTGGGGGCGGAAGCGCTTTCATCAGAGTAATTAAAAAAATGAAAGCTTTGAAGGCGACTGCAAAAGAAATAGAAAGTGCTACAGCCGAGACTGCTTTGGGGTTTGATATTGTTTTGCGCGCGCTTGAAGCGCCTTTACGTCAAATTGTACTCAATACTGGTAATGCTGATGGTTCGGTGGCAGTAGAAAAAATAATGAACTCTGACAAAGAAAACGCTGGCTTCAATGCTATGACCGAAAAGTTTTCGGAAGACTTGATCAAAGAGGGTATCATTGATCCAGTCAAAGTGACTCGTACTGCTTTGCAAAATGCTTCAAGCGCAGCTTCTATATTACTCACTACTGAAGCAGCTATCGCTGATGAACCTGAACCAAAAGAAAAACCTCATGGTCATGGTGGACCTGATATGGGTGATATGGGGTATTAAAAACCTCACCCCTTAACCCTCTCCTAGAAGCAGGAGAGGGGAACCATTTTTAATCTAGTGAACTTTCTTGCGTTTTTATTTCTCCCTTCCCCTGCATCTAGGGGAAGGGCAATTCCGCAAAGCGGAATGGGATGAGGTTTTAAAAAATGGCTTCATAGAGCCATTTTTTGATTTTAATAAAAAGAAAATGCAAAAATAGTTGACAGATACTGTGGTTATGCTATACTTATTACAGATTGCGATCTCCAGAAGCCGAATAGTAGCCTTCCCGTGGTGGATGCCAACATCAAGCTAGGCTAGCAACTTCTGGGCCGTCTCCTCGTGGACACTTGTTCTCATCCATTTGAGGTGCACCGACGGCAAAACACCGGCGCTATGAGGGCTTCGCTTCGCGTATACCCTGTAAGCGCCGGTTCAAGATTTTCTTCCGCCCCGCAACATCAGTCGGCCGCCAACCCTTCGTGGTAGGCGGCCTTTTTTTGTGCTATCCCGTAGTAGATTTTGACATTGCATTTGATGCATGGGCAAAGCCCCATGTCAAAATTCACTACGGGATGTTATAATAGTCTCAATTATAATTAACTAAACAATCATGGAATTTTCAACAATTATTTTGGTGTCAGTGGTTGTCGTCGTTTTGTTGTTTGTTTTTTCTTACAACAAATTTGTCAGACTTATCACTCGCGCCAAAGAAGCTCTGAGCGATATCGATGTGCAGATGAAGCGTCGTTTTGACCTCATCCCTAATCTAGTTAACACAGTCAAAGGTTATGCTACTCATGAATCTAGCGCTTTTGAAAATGTGACCAAAGCTCGAGCGATGGCTATGGGAGCAGGGACTTTGGCCGAAAAAGCCGAATCTGACAATATGCTCACTGGTACTTTGAAATCGCTTTTTGCGGTAGCTGAAGCCTATCCAGATTTGAAAGCCAATCAAAATTTCTTGGAATTACAAAAAGAACTTGCTGATACCGAAAACAAGATCCAGGCAGCTCGCAGATTTTACAACGGCAATGTCCGCGATTTGAACATCGCTACCGACGTTTTCCCTTCAAATTTTGTCGCCAGAATTTTTGGTTTTGCCAAAATGGAATTTTTTGGTTTGGACAATGAAGCGGCTCGCGAGCCGGTCAAAGTGCAGTTCTAAATATACGAAGTAACGAATAGGTTAACGAATTGCTACGAAATTAAAAAATAAGAAAAGTTAAGTATGGCAAAAGAATACACACCATTTGAAGTAGTAATAACGGCTATAATTGCAAATAGTGAAGGTAAATATTTGATTACTCGACGTTCACTCACTAAAAAAAGATTTCCAGGGATGTGGACAGTGCCAGGTGGACATCTGGATCCAGAGGATTTCATGGGTTACCCTAAAGATACTGAACACTACTGGTATAACGTTTTAGAAAAGGCTCTAACTCGGGAAATTAAAGAAGAAGTGGGATTAGAAATAGAGCATGTCAGATATGTGACGTCACTCGCGACCGAACACAAAGATGGTGCCGCTTCAATTGTTATTTCTTGTTTAGCTGATTATAAAAACGGTGAAGTAAAACTTCAAGAAGAAGAAACTGATAAGTGTGAATGGGTTAGTGTTGATGAGGCAAAAGATTACGAACTCATAGATGGTATTTATGATGAACTCAAAATGGCTGACGCTCTGCGTTTAGGTCAAAAATATGAGTGGAAAAGGCATTAAAATAAAAAATTTACAATTAAAATTAAAAATATGAAAAACGTCATTATATATTCCACTCCCACTTGTCATTTCTGTCACTTAGCCAAAGATTTTTTCAATGAAAATGGAGTTAAGTATGTCGAATATGATGTGTTGGCCAATTTGGAAAAAAGACAAGAGATGTTAGAAAAAAGTGGCCAGAGGGGGGTGCCTGTCATTGATATTGATAATCAGATTATCGTAGGCTTTGATCAAGTCAAAGTTTCTTCTTTGTTGGGGATTTAACCTCACCCCTTACCCCTCTCCTAGAAGCAGGAGAGGGGAACCATTTTTAATCTAGTGAACTTTCTTGTGTTTTTCTTTCTCCCTTCCCCTGCATCTAGGGGTGAGAAGTGAATACTTGGAGCTTCGCAAGAGTCATTGAGATTTTTTGAATAAAAAATCCAATGACTGGACTGTTCCTGTAAGGAAGGGCAACTTGCCATAGGCAAGTGGGATGAGGTTTGTTATAATAATCACATGACTCCTGAAGAAAGAGAAATGCTCAAAAAAACTCTTGAACTTGCTCAAGAAAATAATGATATGCTACGCTCTGTTAAGCGAGGTATGTTTTGGGGTCGGGTAATTAAAATCGCTTATTGGTTGATTATCATAGGGGCAGCTGTCGGAGTTTACTATTACATCACTCCTTATATAGATAGTGCGGTGGGCGCTTATGGTAATGTCAAAGTAGATTTGAAAAGTTTCGTTGATTTATTTAAGTTGAATAAATAAAGGTAAATATGCTAGCATAGTCTCTATGCCTAGGTAAGAAAATCTTGTCTTGGCGTCGCTCGTAACGAGAAATTATGTTAACATACTTTCTGTTACTCGCTTGCCAAGATAGCTCAGTTGGTAGAGCATTCCCCTGAAGAGGGAAGGGTCCCCAGTTCGAACCTGGGTCTTGGCACCAAAATATTTATACTAAATTAATTCCCCCTTACTTTGAGGCGGGTGGAGCGGTTTTTGTCGAGCTTGGGAAGTTTGATTATGAGTAAGCCATGTTTTTCGATGGCTTCGGCTGCGTCTACATCTATTTCTTGAGGCAAAACTACAGTACGAGAAAAAGAGCCCCAATAAAGTTCTCTATGGAAATAATCATCGTCAGCCACAGTCCTTTCGTTTTCGCGTTTGCCTTTGATAGTGACCATATCGCGGGAGATAGCCACATCCAAATCTTCAGGCTTGACTCCGGCTACCATGGTCTTGATGATTATTTCATTTTGGTTTTGATAGACATCAACATTGAGTTCGCCTTCTTCGGGGGTGTTGTTTATCCAATTTTCTGATCGGGTTTCTGCCAAATCGTTTTCGGCTTCGTTGGACAGGGAAACTGAACCAGTTAATTTTTCAAAAAATGATCTTTTATTTGCCATTCTATTGTTTTTATTATTAAGACTTTTTCAAATTTCTATTAAGAATTAACCTTTTTTATTTTTTCTATAAGTACTATCAAAACCACGATCAGTACCCAGACTCCGGCAAAAACAAAAAATAAATTGTCTGCAAGTCTAATTATAAGTAAATTGAAGATAGTATGCAATATGATAGAAAGAACAATGCCTACCAGCAGAAAAAGTCTTTTGATCATAGGTTTTTTGAAGTAGGCTAAACCTATCATGACCCCAATCGCCGCTGAAGAAGCGACGTGCAGTAAGGTGGCTCCCAAAAATCGAGAGTTACCAGTGATTATGCCCTGAGAAAGTGCACCAGAATCTATCACATTAAAAAGGAACAAGGTGTTTTCAAAAGCTGAAAACCCTAGAGCGACCGTGATCATATAAATGACCGCATCGATTGGTTCGTCTGTGACTTTGTTTTTTAAAGCGGTGAAATAAGCGGTTACGTATTTGAATATTTCTTCTATTCCTGCCCACACAATTATAGTTAAAATAGATATACTCGAAAGAGTGGCGGTATAAAATAATCTTTCTAGAGGTAATACTATAAATACTGAAGCCATACCAGCCAAAAAAACTATGATTATTCTTGATTTGGGTTCTGGGTGCAGTCGATCTTCTTGCAACCAAAACCAAAGCCACAACACAGCCGGCAGGATACCGCCGAGGAGAGAAAAAATTATAGTGTTTAATGAAGACATAGATACGAAATAACGAATTTATTAACGAATTGCTACGAATAATTTGACCATTTTTCTACCATAAGCAAGTTGTTTTGATTTGGCAATAAAGACCAGATTTTTTCGGTGATGAAAGGCATAAATGGGTGCAGGAGCTTGAGTTGTTCTGTCAGTAGATGATAAAGTAGAACTTTGGCTGATTCTGTGTCGATAGACGGGTCTTTGATTCTCTTTTTGCAGTCCTCAATTATTATATCAGCAAATGTGTGCCAAAAATAATGATAGATTTTTTCAGCTGCTAAATGCAGTCTATAATTTTCCATATCCGCTGTCATGTCAGTTACGAAGTTTTCAAATTTTTTGATAGTTTTTTGATCTATTTCGGTTAGTCCGGATACGTCAAAGGTTTCCTTTGGCTTTTCCAAAATATCAGCAGTTTGTTCTAATACAAATCTCGAAGCGTTCCAGATTTTGTTGGTAAAATGTTTGTAAGCTTTGAGTTTTTCGTCTGAAATTTTGCTATCGCTCCCTGGTCCGGTACCTACGATGAGTGCCATGCGGACGCTGTCGGCGCTGTATTTTTCGATCAAATTGAGTGGTTCTATGTTGTTACCCAAAGATTTACTTATCTTCCTGCCTTGGTTGTCTCTGACTAATCCATTGAGGTAAACATTTTTGAAAGGCACTTGCCCAGTAGCGTAAGTTGACATGAGTATCATACGAGCAACCCAGAAAAATAAAATATCATAACCAGTCTCCAAAACAGTAGTTGGGTGATAGTCGTTGAAATCAGAATTTTTTTCAGGCCAACCCAAAGTTGAAAATGTCCAAAGTCCAGAAGAAAACCAAGTGTCTAGAGTGTCCTCATCTTGCTTCCACTTGCCCGTCGTAGCTCGACTGGAAGGAGATGCGGAGTCGGGATCTTCTCCTTTGGGTTCTTCTGTTCCACAATAAATTTCTTCTTGATCAGTTGCGGTTGAGCGATACCAAACGGGGACACGGTGTCCATACCAAATTTGTCTACTTATGCACCAGTCGCGCAGGTTTTCTATCCAATGGGTGTATTCTTTTTCAAATCTGTTGGGGGTTATATTTATAGATTTATTTTCTACGACAGAAAGCATTAATTTTTTGAGAGTTACTTTTTCTCCCTTTTTAATGTTATTTAAAGTGTCAAAAGGATACGCAAATTCTTTGTTAACATTTATAAACCATTGCAATTTTGGCAAAGGCTCTACGATTCCACCGGTGCGTTCAGCAGTAGAAACATTTTGAGAGACTTCTTCTTCTTTGATCATTAGATTGTTATCTTTCAACCACTGTACTACCAAATCTCTAGCTTCGGTTACTTTTTTATCTTTTAGAAGCGGAGATTCTATAGACATCCGGGCGTATTCATTGATAACTGGTTTGAGTGGCAAATCGTGTCTCTGGGCAATTTCCCAGTCTATTTGGCTGTGAGCTGGGGTTACTCCGAGAGCACCGGTGCCAAACTCCGGGTCAACTGATTCATCGGCAATCATTTTTATAGATAATTTTTCACCAGCAAAATCGGCGATTTCAAATGTTTGGCCGATATATTTTTTGTATCTTGCATCTTCTGGATGTACTGCCACAGCCGTATCACCGACTTTGGTTTCGGGGCGAGTAGTGGATATGGCGATAGGGAATTCGGTGGAGTATTTAAATGTATACATTGTTGATTTTCTTTCTTCGTAGACCACTTCATCATCTGAAATAGTGGTTTGACCTTTGGGGTCCCAATTGACCACTCTATATCCACGGTAAATCAATTCGTCGTCATACATTTTTTTGAAAACAGTTTTGACTGCCAAATTTCTTTGTTCGTCCAAAGTGAAAGCTTCGCGAGACCAATCCAAAGAACAGCCCATTTTTTTCATTTGTTCCAAGATGGTGTCATGGCTTTCTTGAGCAAATTTTTCAACTCTTTTCAAAAAAATATCTCGGCCGAGATCATGCCTGTTTTTACTTTCTTCTTTCAAAATCATTTTTTCGACTTTGGATTGAGTAGCGATGGCTGCATGATCAGTACCAGGGACCCACAAAGTTTTTTTACCAGACATTCTATTGTAACGAACCATGATGTCTTCAATGGTAAGCATAAGAGCGTGACCCATATGAAGTGTCCCAGTCACGTTTGGTGGAGGTAATACGATAGAAAAATAATCTGCATTTTTATCGGTTATGCCTTTTTCAATACAAACATCCGGATTAAAAAATCCGCTTTCTTCCCATTTTTTATAAATACTATCCTCGTGCTCGATAGGATTGTATGGTTTTTTTAATCCTTCATTCATAATTTGTTTTTTTATAATAATACATCAAAAATTTGTTTTTGTCATAAGATGCTAGTCTTCTCGGTTACTGAAGTAGAAGAATTAAAATGTAAAAGACAAAATAATATCGTAAAATATGTCATTTAAATTATGTATTGTCTTTGTTAGTTAAATAGGTATTCATAAAAGACATTATATTCTCATAAAAGACATAATTTTAAAATATGGCTTAAAATAAGGATTGTATCTATTTTTAGATATTTTGACACACATTGACATTTTTTTAAATTAAAAGTAGGATACGCAACATCATGCAAAAGTTAAAGAATACTACAACTTCATTTATTATTTTCGCCGTTTTATTTTCGGCGTTTTTTCCTGTTTTAGGTTCGACTAAAGTTTCAGCAACAGGCAATTCAACTCTTTCGTTAGAAAAATTAGTTAAAAAAGAAGCCGACACAATTTATGTTTCGCAAATTAATGCAAATTTTGGCGAAACGGTAGATTTTAAATTGAAGGTTACCAACACGGGCGACATGACTCTAAGTGATCTTAACGTTTCAGATGTTTTGCCGGTCAATCTTACTTTTCTTTCTGGGAGTCTTGTTGTAGCTGCACCAACTTATGGTGGCGAATTATTTTCTTCGGATGGCTTAAATATTCATGATTTGGCAGTTGGTGAATCTCAGGAAATTACTTTTAAAGCAACTGTGGCGGCGAATGATCAGTTTGGTGTTGGTGAAACAATTTTAACTAATACTGCAACTGCTGTTGAAAAAGGTAGTACTTCTAGTTCTCCTGATGCCAAAACTGCTTCGGTGAAAGTTACCAAAAATGTTGATGGCGGTGATCCTCTTCCTCCTCCGAGTGGCGGTGGCGGGAGTACTTGTACACACAAGGTTCCTACTGGTTATGTGCACGGAGCCAATGCAACTTTGAATGTTCCCGATGGTGCTTGCCCAGTAAAAGTTAGTTTTTCAAGTTATTCACACGCTGGTACTATTCAGCCTTTTGATGCACAAGTGTTGATCGAAAATATTACTCAAACTTATGGGCCTGGCACTTACAATGTTGGTCCAATTAAATTGGAATGTAATTGGCAAACCGACTTATATTTGGGCGAAGTTCAGTATCCACTTTCCGCTGGTGGCCACACAGGATTGATTGATGCCGATTATGTTGAACATCAAAATTGCAACCCAACCCAAACCAACACTCCCCCCACCATTACTCTAATTGGTGCCAATCCTCTAAATATCACCATCGGCACTCAGTTCACTGATCCAGGTGCTACTGCTACTGATACTGAAGATGGTGATTTAACTTCACAAATTGTAAAAACTGGTACTGTTAACGCTTCTACTACGGGCACCTACACTCTCACTTACGTAGTTAAA
>Ga0172379_10002485_pt1 | contig 32391 bp, 42 predicted proteins | sample GrowelOW334metaG_FD_119756 | JGI IMG/M metagenome (GOLD analysis project Ga0172379, IMG submission 119756) | Groundwater microbial communities from an aquifer near a municipal landfill in Southern Ontario, Canada - Groundwater well OW334 metaG | ecosystem: Environmental > Aquatic > Deep...
AAAGAACTGATCGGACTTGATGTTCTCGAATAGAGCGCAAGCAGAAAACATTTATTTTTTTAATTTTAATGAAAACGATTTTTCTTCCACTTCTCGTGAAGAAAAAATCACACATAAAATAAAATGGCGAATTGTTGTTACAATAAATTGGAAATCCACGGGAGTCGACAAAATATTGAGAAGCTGCAAAAATTCATTACCTTGAATGAACCGGTGGACGGTGAACAATATGACTTAGGCAAGATACTACCGCTTGAAACAGACAGTGATGAAGAAGCTCGAGAAAAATGGGGAACCTATTGGTTTGCAGGTATTGACTTTGAAAATCACGGAGAGGAGGCGATGCTGTCTTTCGATAGCGCATGGTCGCCGGCGCTTCCGATTACTTTAGAAATGAGCAAAAAATTCAACCTGCGGATCGATCATTACTACGATGAGCCCGGAATGTTTTTTGAAGGCAATTATGTCGTGGAAAACGGCGATGTAATCACGGACGATGAAAGAGAATTCCGTCCGGCCTGTACCGTTTGCGGGATAAAGCATGAACTCGAAGATTTGATCCATGATGAAGAAGAGGGTGAAAATTATTGCCGGAAATGCCATAAGGAAAAAACACAACTTAAATAACATGGGGCAATACTACAAACCTATAAATCTGGAAAACGGCCAATGGCTTTACTCTCACGATTACGACAATGGTCTAAAGCTGATGGAACACTCCTGGATCGGCAACCAGTTCGTCGGGGCGGTTATGAAACTGATGCTTCCGGGCGGCCGGTGGTATAAAAAACCGATTGTCTGGTGCGGGGACTACTATAATGAAGAAGGCGAAGAGGATTATTATGATCGAGTCGCTGATGATAAGAAAATCAGGCTCCAAGAATCTCTGTCGGCAAAAGAGCAGCTTGACGCGATACTGGTAAATCATACAACTAAAGAATATGTCGTTTACACTAAAATGCCTGATGCAGATGGATGGCGAATAAATCCGCTGCCTCTATTGACTGCACTTGGAAACGGCAGAGGCGGAGGCGACTACTATGACGATCTGCCTGATTCAGATAAGGTTGGCATATGGGCTAAACACATTCTTTCCATAGAATTTGAAATCCCAGATGGTTATACAGAATTAAAAGTTGTGTTTAAAGAATAAGGTGAAAGAAGGTCAAGCAACATGACAGAAATTGCAACGATTCAGGGAGAACCGATAATCGAAGTGTATGAAAGCTTCGACGGCAGCTACTGGTATATTACAGAAAAGCTTTACATGCAAGATTCTATAATCGGCGGCAAGGTTTATGAAAATGACCAGATTCTTTTTGGGTATGCCAGACTGTCGGCGTGTCCGGAATATGCCGAATTCGGAAACATATCCGAAACGGAATTGAAGCTGTTGGGAAACCGAGTCTGGAAAGTGCCCAAAGAAAACTGGGAATTTTGTCCGGAAGTGGAAATAAAAGCTATTTGATACAATAAGTCTCAATAACAAAGGAATGCTTAGGCGGCATATCAGAGCGGCGGCTTGTGCCCGCCGCAAAGTACCGCCTATCCGCCTTTTATTCTTGTTTGGACTTATTTTTTCCCATAGCTCTCTATTTTTCCTAACCTTTTAGATTTTTTCCCTGCGGGGCCGCTTCGCTAAAAATGTAAAAGGCGGAAAAATTGGAGATGCTATGGAAAAAATAAAATATCACAAACAAGAAAAGAAATCGGCTGATAGGCCTTTGCGGCTTAGTGAGTCAGGCCAAGCGAGCATCATTACAGAGCCGGCGACAAAGGAGCAGTTGATGCTTCTAAGCAGCCTTGGCATTTACCCTAAATGGCAGGCGACAAGATATGAAGCTCAGGAGATGATAGACTACCATCAGCTGATCCTGAACTCCGTAGATCGAAGGCGATGGTAGATAATGGATTGACATCCTGGATTCGTCTGCGGCGAATAGATAGGGATCCTTCGGATCCGGGTGCATAAGGCACCGCGGGCATCGGCCGGTTTCGGCCCGCGGTGAGATATGTGTTTTTGTGGATTGTTTAAGTAGTTACAGTGTTTCGGTGTGGATGATTTGGTTTGGGCGTGTGGGCGGCTGTAAGCACGGCCAAACGCATAAAAGGCACTTCGCCCAAGGCTCAGTTAGCCATTTAAGCCTTTGGCCTAAGTTGAACGGAAGTGAGTAGACTAGTTTGATAATTTAGTGTGAAACCTTACAGGTTTAAGAAATTATTTTTGATTGCTATTTATCGATGTTGGAACTCTCTAAATTTTAGCAATTAAGTAAAGGTGATTAGGGGTAATCATAGCTGGACTGTCGTCCTGGATTCGCCTTCGGCGAATAGTTAGGGCTGCCTGCGGGAAGCCGGGTGCATTAAAGCACCGCGGGCTGCGGCCCGCGGTGAGGTATGGGTACGGGGTAGTTGATGAATGGGATGATATGAATAACTGGTTTGATAAGTGGAGGTGATGGTGAGATAGATGTGTGTAGGTATTAGGAATTTATAGTATTAGTGGTTAGGTAGGATGGAATAGAAGATAAAGCCCCTGGAACTGGAACACAAGAAATCTCATTAAGTCTTTGATTTTAAAGATGTTAAGTATTTCACCCTGTTTTTTTCAAAAACACAGGTGGAACGGAAGAATTTCGGTCTTTTAAGCGAAAGATATATAAACCCGACATCACTTGCGCGCTGTGCAAAGGTGATGAAAGAAAAATGACTAACCAAAGATCGTTATACAAGAGCAAGGGTGAAGAGCGGATAGCTGATTTCCTGGAAGACCGAAACATAGCATTCCAGTATGAATATCCATTGGCTATCAAAGACAGGGATCAGGTTCGAATCTGGTATCCTGATTTCCGACTTCCTGAGTACGGTATGATTATCGAGTACTTTGGTATGAATGGCAATACCGCCTACAATGAACAAATTGCCCACAAAATATTCACCTATAAAGAGGCCGGGGTTGATGGAATTTATCTGCTGGAATCTTCCCTTTCAGGCAACTGGCAGGAGCAAATAGTCGATAGAATTGAACAATCGCTTGAGGGTAAGCTGCGTAAGATAGCTTCGCATCGGTCCGGCTGTTATTCGACTATGAGGTCAGCTTGAATCTGCCGGCAAGTTCAATTCGGACTTGGGAGATAAACAGGCCTTCTTTTGCCAGGGTTTTCTCGATTTTATCATAGGCATTTTTGTCGGTGGCGGCGATGATAATTTTGTCATATTTGGCGGCTAAATCCTGCAGGATATTCCGCAGGAAATCGGATTTGCCAGTCTCGATTTCGATGGCAATTCTCTCGTTATCCTTCCGGGCGACGACATCGACTCGGCCTGATATTCGGGGAACTTCAAGTTCCACCTGATACCCTTGTTCACCAAATCGCTGGGCGTAGTATTGCTTCCAGTATTCGTGAACAATTGAGCCGTGCTGGGGGTGTGGGTGTGGAACAGTATTATCTAAATTCAAAGCTTTGGCGGCCTGTTTGGTCAGACGCAAGCAGGTTTTTCGGGTCTGGCCGACATCCACCGTCTGGGATTCGAGCCAGCCCTGATTGACCAGAAATTCCTTTAATCTATTGCCTGAGCCGGTACTCATATGGAGCCGTTTATATCTTACCTTGACTCCGTCAGCGGGAAAGGTAAGAATATCCATAAATAGCCTAAACGCATCATCGTTTAGGGCTATGTCAAGCTGTGGAATCCGTGGAATGCGGTCGAAATAAGGCTCTACGAAAGTCTTCCGGCCTGAACCCGTTGATTTTGCCTGATTGATGGCGGAATACCTTGCCAGCATCTGGTCAGTAACAGAACCTTTATCTACTTTGACTAATGGAAATTGAATATGAATCGGGCTTGTCCACCTATCCTGCATTTTGACAATTCCCTGCCCAACAGGGAGTCTGCTAAGATGCATTTTTTCATCAGCATCCATCAGACAAATCGCGGCGGCTTTATTGATATCCAATGGGTCTTTCTGGTTCAGGATGATTGTTGTATAGGTATTTCCAAGCGCAGCGGAAGATAGCAGATGCGGGTGCTGGTCGATAACAACAATGCCTATTCCCAACTCTCTGCACTGCCGGAATAACATTTCCAAAACCGTTTCATTGGCAGTCTGCTCACGTTTGTGTAAAACGTGATGGGCTTCTTCAATGAAGACAACAAGTTTCAGTTTTTCACGTTCCGGCGATTCTAACCTTACATAATACAGCCAAAGACATAATAAGGGAATTAAAAACTTCTTACTTTCCTGACCCAACGCGTCAAGCTCAATGACCGTGTTTTCGCCGAGCATCTTTTGGGCAAGCTGCTGCTGAGAAATCTGGTCATTGGATGAAATATCTGAAAATTCCAAACTTTCTAATGCCCGCATTGCGGTAACCTTCCAGCCGCCAATACGGCCGCTATCAGAGACTTTTCCCAGTTCAGTGATAATATCTGTTATTGTTGGAGAAAGATTGCCGTTTTCATATATGGTTGCGATTGCTTTTCGCAGGATGCTTCGTGAGCCATCGCCGAGCGTAAAGGCCTGACTCATTACATCTACAAGTTGGTTGATATAGACATTGGGTTCAATACCGGGTGGGACAACAAACGGGTTGAATGGGAATTTTGATAACGCTCTGCCGGGCGTATAGATATTGAGCTTGTTATTGAAATTAGGAATTAAATGTCTGACAGTTCTTTTCCAGTCCATAAAGACAAATGGGATTTTTCTTTCAATAAGCTGGCTTAAAATATGAAATGTTACATTGGTTTTCCCTGCCCCTGACCTGCCCAGGATAGCCGTATTTTGAATCATCTCACCATATGCCAGACCCAATGGCCATTTTTCCTTGTCGTAAATAATTGTTCCGAGATTAATTGGGCAGTTAGACTTGCTTTCAGGAGGAAGGGATAGAAGTATTTTATTATGAAAATCCCCAAAGGCTTTATATGCAGTCGAAATAATCTGTTTTTCAATTAGCGACTTTAACTCCGGATCAGCCAGTTCTCTCGCCCTCATCCATTGAGAAATCTTATCCGGCATCAGAGGCCTTAGTTTGGCTGCGATTTTTTCTATGTCCATTATTAAATGTCAAGCTGCTGGTGTTTATTTATTAATGACAGCAGTCGCTCTTCTAAGGATTGAGTTTTATCTTCAAGCCGAATGCTTAAATTACGACGCTCCTTTTCGATATCGAACAGCCGCTGTTTTAGTTTTTCCTTTTCCGTGAAATTATATGGTGCGTACCGCGGCTGACGCTGCTCCATTTGCAGAAGTTCAGTATCAACGTAGCATTCAACTCGGAGCAAACGGTGGAACTGTTCATCGTGCCGCTCTCTAAGCCTTTGTATCTGCTCTACTGTCAAGGCTATCTCCCGCCTGAGTATCGAAGGGATTCCATCGTCCCACTGCTTCTTGTGCGGATATGCCGCGAGCTGATTGGCTTTCTCTTCCAGGGTTTTTGTAAATTTTGCCATATTGAATTATCGCATATTTTTTAAATATGATTTGAACTGTTCTGCCCGATATGAGCTTTTGAATTTATAAGCAGTTGTCTGAATGTTTTACCTAAATCGGTTAGCTCATATCTTGGGTGTGCCTTCTTTTTGATTTTGACAGGCTGGACTATCTTCTTCGCCAGTAAGAGCCTGACAACATCTCTAATATTATTGGCGCTGATTTTGATATTCGGCCTTTGTATTCGCAGGATTTGCTTGATTTTTGATGGCTGCATAGGTTCAGTCAGCGTTTTTATTACTGCCGATCTGTGATTAAAACACATCCAGCCGTAAAGCTGCCAGTCAATTTTCGGCAACTCGTATTCAGAGCAGGAAAGGTTTAATTGGCTGCATAATTCCATTTGGTATTTCTTACCAAGCTCGGTTAGCCAATACAATCGGCTGTTGACGGCAACGGGATTGAGACATGTTGTCAGGCTGTTTTTGGCGAATTTTGCCATCAGGTAGCTGCTGGTATCCTCCGGTATACCGATTTTTCCTGCGACTTGCTTAGCTGTAAGCGGCTGGTTAAATGCCAACAGAAATTTCCTGTCATTCTGGCTTTCTATTGCCGGCTGGTACACTGTTCGATGTTCCATTTTATCATATAGAGTAATTACCACTGTATAGTAACAATGGTGTTACTCAATAATGACACAAATGATGCCTTTAAAAACTTTTCGGTAGCTGTTTTAGAACAAATTCCGGCCTAACAAATCAGTTCAAAGCAATTTAAGCATGATAATCATAATTTAGAATGGAAATTAAAAAAACATGCGCCAACTGTATCAGGGAACTCGACATTGGTACAGACCTGCTCCGTGTGGATGAGGGGGTACTGGGTACGAAAAATAGTTTTGTCCCTTTAGAGAATACCCTGCTTTTCTGCTGTGAGCGGTGTCTCAGAAATTACTTCGATATCGGTGATCTGCCGAGTGTACCAGGACGCTTTCCATAGGATTATTTGGTTTTTTGTTTGCCTGAAAATCTTCTTTTAAGCTGACCTGAAGGTCGGCTATTTTTTTTATTAACTCGTTTACACGCTCATTGTTATTTTCCCTGTCTTTCTCCAGAAGTTCGATTCGTTTTTCATATTTTGTTTTTTCCTCGGTGGTAACCATGTTTTCATCATCAATAGTATCTGCCTGACCAAGAAATTCAGAATAGTATCGTACTTCCTTTTCCTCTGACCAGCCCATTCGATACATTAATCCTGTAATTGTAGGATATCTCTTTAGCCAGTAGCAACATGCGTTATGCCTGATGTCATAAAGCCGCATTTTATCATAAGGTTTTCTGGCTGGTGAAATCGATGCCCCAAGAAGATTTTTTGCTAAAGTTCGCAGATACTTATTAAATGCATGAGGCTCTTTAATAAAAACAAAATCATCTTGTTGTAATTTATGGAATTTGACAAATTCCCGGATAAAAGACGAACAAAGTTTAAGCTTGATAATTCTGCCAAATGTTTTGGCGTATTCTTTTCTGATATTCACCTGAGTAAAATCATTTGAAAAATCACTTACTCGAATAGAATAAGCTTCCGTAACCCGCATTCCTGTATCATACATAAACCACATCAAAGCTCGATAATCCGGATTGGCATGATTAGCTAAAGTTTTAAATTCATCCTCAGTTAAATATACCCATGCAGGCTTTCGGCCATCACTTCGCCGCAGATCTAAGGTTATATCGAATTGCGTTTTGCCAGTTCGTCTGAGCCAGCCCCAAAACGCCTTAAAGTCTTTCACATATTCACCAACTGCTTGATAAGTTTTGCCATCTCTTCTTTTTATGATTCCATTCCTCATATTAGTAAAAAGAAGGTGAATATCATCCTTTGAAAGAGAATCCAGATTTTTGTTAAAATGCTTCGCGAAAAAAATTGTTTTCCCCCGAATATTATTTAGCCGAATATGACTTCGCTCTCCTTTTCTGGAAATTGGGGAAACATTTTTACCCATTTCCATATCTGTCAAAAATTCGAGAATAAGATCGGAATTATATTTTGAAATGCCTTCTATTCGACTTTTATTTTCAGCTTTCCAGGTGTTCCAGTGCTCTTCATGGTGATATGGATCTCGCTTTAACATACTATGCAAAAATCAGCCCCCTTTATAATAAATAAACTGATTTGCACATCCCACTTTTTGTAACCGAAAGTTTCACGCCCACACCCGGAATCGAACTTTTGGTAACTTTTTATGGGATGTGGATATTGATTTAAGGGATTTGATGACATTAACTGTTGTTTCATAAAAGAATTAAATCATAGTCATATTTATACTTTTCGCTTTTTGGGGCTTACTTCAGGGAAGCATCCCTGTATTAGTACCGGCTGAGGTGGCAACAGTATTATATTCCACTGTAATACGAGTGGAGAACTGTTGCTGTAACTGGCAGCTGAAAATAGTGATATTTTCCAATAACTGTCATTTTTCGACAGTTTTATTAATCTTGCTTGCACTATTTGTCGATATGGCATATAATTACCAGATACTGTCATAGTTTGACAGTGCAGTGAGTATAATATGAACAAATTGACTGAAAAAATCTTTGAAAACGCCCCTTACGGTTGTTTTACCAACCAGGATGTGGCTACCATGTTTCCTGAAAGCGAGGACAAAAGATATGGCCTTGTCAAACGAGCAATCGCCGGCGGTGAGATCATCCATATTCGCAGAGGTCTGTATTGCCTTGCCCCCAAGTACCAGAAAAAAAGCATTAATCTCTATGCATTAGCTCAGCATATCTATGGACCATCATATATTAGCCTGGAATCAGCCCTTAGTCGGCACGGCTGGATTCCTGAAGCGGTTTATACATTAACAAGTGCATCTTCCGGTAAATCAAAAGAGTTCAAGACTCCATTGGGAGCATTTAGCTACAGTCGTGTGCCGCAAAAAGTTTTCTATGCCGATGTCGAAAGATTGACAGATGACGCGGGAGATGTCTTCCTGCTGGCTTCTCCGATGAAAGCACTGGCAGATTATGTGTATGTCAATAAGAAAGACTGGGTAGGTTTAAATCCTGCTGTCGAAAGTCTGCGAATTGAACGGGAAGAGTTTGAATCCGTTAATTCAGAAGATATCAATGCTTTGATTGAAAATTACACAAGCCGGCGAGTTCAAAAATTTCTCAAAGGATTAAGAAAGGATTTGAAGCTATGAGCATTAAGCTTATTCAGGAAAGGTTAAACTCTTATAACTGTAAATCGGAACTGGAAGAAGAGCATGCTATCAGGGAGATTACGCAGGAAGTTGCCCTGGCGGCATTGAGCAGAACCGATTTTTTCAAGTATGGTGTTTTTCAGGGAGGAACCTGTTTGAGGATTTTTTACGGGTTGAATAGGTTTTCAGAAGACCTCGATTTTATTCTTAAAGAACCAAACAGCGATTTTAAACTTCAACCGCATCTTCAGTCTCTATCAGAGGAGCTTGGAGCATACGGCTATAATGTTGACATTACCGACCGCTCCAAAACAGACATCACTGTTAAAAAAGCCTTTATCAAAGATGATTCCATTGGAAAAGTTCTTCAGCTAAACCATGCGGGTAAAAAAGGACCGTTTTGTAAAATCCGTATCAAATTAGAAATTGATACCAACCCGCCTGTCGGCAGTGAAACAGAAATAAAATATCTCGATTTTCCGTTTGTATCTTCCGTTACAGTGCAGAACAAGCCGAGTTTGTTTGCAGGCAAGGTACATGCTCTGCTTTGCAGAGAATACATCAAAGGCAGGGACTGGTATGATTTTCTGTGGTACACAAGTCAGGGAATTAAAATCAACTATCAGTTTCTTGCATCTGCTCTTAAACAGCAAGGGCTATGGAAGGGACTGAATATCGATGTAAATCTGGAATGGTGTATGGCTGAGCTTGAAAAAGCCATCAAGTCGCTTAACTGGAAAACTACAACAGAAGATGTACGAAGATTCGTGAGAGTCGCCGAGCAGCCTTCGCTTGATTTGTGGAGCAAAGAGCTATTCCTTGCTCAGCTTGAAAAACTTAGGTGAAAATTGCTTACAGAGCACAACAGTTCAAATCTTATAAAGCTTCGATGAAATTAAAAAAGATGAACCATGAAAGCGATTCACACGAAACTGTTTTATCAGAATTAGATGAATTAATGCAAATTGCCCAAGCTATTGAGAAATCTTCTCGGCCTTTGCCCAATACGGAAATATCAAAATAAAAAAACATGCGGTCTATTTATAATAAGGCCGCACGTTTATCGTTATGAATTGGGGTTTTCTGGCAGTTTAGCCTTATCCTGCTGGAAAACAGATATCTGAAATTGTAACTCTTTGAGTACCTGTCCATCGAATACGCTCCAGTCGCCGTAATAAACGCCATCATAGTAGATCAAATCTTCGTGACGCACAAAAAGCTCATCAACATGGCCTTCAGATTTTCCTAACTTCAAGAAATGACCATAAGTAGTATGTGCAAATTTATATGGGCCGAAAATCGGGCCATCGTTTCCCCAATCATCCATATCCTGATCTGGATCAGTTCTGCCGTGAAACAGTCTTATGTAAATCATTGTAAATTCCTCCATTACACAGGTTCTAAAATTTTGATTGTCTTTGGCACAAAGATTTCTTCTTCAACGATTCGATAGTCCCGGCAGGTATTGATGTAGCTTTCAGTAACGATATCGCAAAGCCTGTCAAACTCCTGCACCAGTGCGACTCTATCCTGAAGTTCGAAAAGACTCCAGCCACGGAAATCCTCTCCCATGTCAAAATTCTTGCATGGCCAGGTAAATACCTGCATATGCGTCTGTTTGAAATTGACTCTTGCTTTGGCATCGCATTTGCCGCAGATACCTGTTTGACCATCGGGGACGGTTTGGTAATTCTTCTGACCACAGTGGGCGCAATAGCTTTTATAGCCGCTCGGCTTAATACCGCCTTGATACAAAACAATATATCCGCCAGACCTGCCATTGATTCCCGCCTGCCAGAGCCAGTTGTGCCTTCTACCAAAATCTTCCAGCAGGTCGCTCAATTTCTCATGCCATTGGGTTAGGCCAAGCATTTCCCAAAATGTATCGCTGTCGATATCCGCAGGTTTGTCAATGTTATAAAGCTTGATATTGTTGGCATAGCTGGTTGAGCAGTTCCACGAATTCATCGTGTGATACCGAAAATGATTTTTTAGAAACGCAATCATTTCGCCGCGTTTTTTGATATTCACTTCTTTGTAAAACATTTTTTACCTCACAAATTTAATCCATAATTAAACATCCTTTTTCCATTGCTTCTCCGATATTGGTATAGGCGCTGTCAAGAATCTGGCTTTCAGTTAGTTCCTGCTCACTGCTGTCAATAAAATTCAACACCCAAAAGCTGTTATCATCGGGGTAGTACCTGATATGCTTATAACTTTTCAAGCCGCCATTAAGCAGAATATAACAATCTAAACCATTATCAGCCTTTGCCAGTTCCTTGAGTTGTTCAATTGTTATGATTAGTTTGTTTTTTGTTTCCTGGTTTGTCATATTACACCTCATTAAAAAAGGAGGCTTAGCGACAACACCTAACAGGTTATCGCTAAGCTCTGGTTAACATTAACATGCACCAACATTTAATTCCGAAGCCAGCAGGTTAATCTGGATATCAGAGTCAACAGGCAGCATCCGAAGATACTTGGTAAATTGAGCCAGCATAAAACCTGCCGCGATATTGGCACAGTAAATAGTGGTTTTTGCTGTGCAAGCGCCTGTCTGTGCCTGCTGGGCAGAAAAAAGCGTTTGCGGATAATACTTTCTGCTCTTTTCATCACAGGCGGTAATAATCCGCAGAACTTCAGCAGACATCCGTCCATCAACAAAGAAATTTGCCTTGTCCTTTACAGCATCCCAGATGTGTTTGCGTGTTTCTATCTTATCGACGCAGCAGAAAATACAGCTGCCGACAAGAGCAGACCGCTTAAACCGTTCTTCAATTGGATAAAGCTCCAGCTTTGGATTTATCTGGTGGCATATATCTGCCGTAGCGTGCACCTTGAAACGCGTTAAATCATCTTCAAAGTATCCCTGGCTTGCAATGTTGCTTTCTTCGACAATATCATGGTCAAAAAGCTGCATCCAAGGTAGTCCGATAGCCGCCAGCTGTGATGCGACCTGCCTTCCAATTGCGCCAACACCTATTACAGTGGCTTTACAATCCATTATCCTTTCACGAGGCACTATATCTGCTTGTCTTGAAAATCTATCATCCATATAACACCTCGCTTTCTTCATTCCAGAAATCATTTCTGACAGCCAGTTCATCCATAAATATCTGGCGTTCTATGGGGTCCATCTTGTCTAACTCGGCGATTAAATCATCGCTCGAAAGGAACGAGACCTCGCCTGAGCTTTTTTTAGCAAATAAACCACTGCATGATTGTTTTTTCGGAATGGTTTTTTCTGGTTTAATTGTCTGCTTGAAAATATCATCCACAATCACATTTGCTTTGTACTGCTGTGCCCAGAGGTCAAAATCAGCAGCATCAAATTCGCAGCTGTAATCAACATAGACAGGAATCGTAATCTCACCGCCCGGGCCGGCATTAAACCGAAGTCTTGCAAAAGTACTGCCATCCTGTGCCGCAATGCACATTACAGACCAGTCGCAATTCCCAAAGACTCTTGCAAAAGTAGCCTCATCGGTCATGCTCGGCTCAGGAGAATCTCCAGGATGCGTATGCAGCCAGAGGCGGGCAAATTCCTGCGGCTTTCTGCCGGCTGCAACCTGATCCTCGAAAAAGTTAGCCACAGATTCATCATCAAATGATACTGAAACACAAGTTACTTTCTGCTTTACCAGGGCAAAATCCGTAACAAACAGCAAATCATCAGTCTCCGTTATTCCAAAACCGCCGACTTCATTACCTGTCATATCACGCATAAACAGTAGTTTCGCCCATGCTGTCGGACTAAACCTTAGCATTGGCTTTTCGTTTTTTTGAACATTTATCTCGTTTTTCATTTTTATTTTCCTTTTCATTATCAATTTTTGTTTGTTGTTCACTGTCTTCAGCAATATCCTTGCACTCAGAGCACAAATCGTCATCTTCCGCACAGCATCTGCAAAGGCGGATTCCACATTCACTGCATTCAACCAGGCAGTTATGGCAGACAAATTCATCGCAATTGGGACACTCGGTACCGCAGCCAAGGCATATAGTCTCATCGCAGGAATGGCAATACGAGGTGCAGGATTCACAGAAGTCATTTTCGCAGGAATAACAATAACAGGTGCTTTCCTTATCCACGGTGCAGCCGCAGTCATAGCAGCCTATACCACCCCAGTCGTCCAATGAAATGTATGGACTATCGGAATTGTAAGTCTGCAAAATATTTACGGCCATAGTGAAGAAATCACACAAACGCCCTTGTTCTATTGCCTTTCGGATGGCCACATGACCCTCGCCTTCACAGAGTCTCTCATTGCTTACGTGTGGATGAGTAACCTCTTCATTTGTTGCCGCAGGATTGGGATCAAGCGCTATTACCCTGAAAGGGCTATCAGTGTAGAGTTTGCATATCTGGCCGATAAACAGTTTTACTTCAAATGGTCCGAGCGAAATGCCCTCGAGCGTAATCGGCTCAGTTATTACAGAAATGGTTTTCTCGCTAAGATTGAAGTTTAGCTCTTCAAATTCCTGCTCTGCCTGTGAAAGCTCTGCAAAGATATCCGAAAAATTAGGCATCGCTGTCTCATCGGCGTTAATAAATTCTTTGAATCTCTGAAGGTGATATGAGAAATCATCGAGATTTCTTTCTATCCTTGACCTGATATCATCTGCGCCAATTAGCCAGCCTTTCTCAGTCGCTGTGCGGAAAAGATGGGAATCCTTTGCTGCCTGAGAGCATTGGGTATTAAAATCATCCATCATTGTCTGAATCTGCTGCAACCTTGCTTTTTTAAGTTCGCTTAAACTGTCTGAAAGCAGGTTTGACAGCCTTATAATATTTTTTTGTTTTTGCATAAATTACCTCGCGCAAAAAGAAAGGCCTCCATCTATAATTTAATACAGAACAGAGGCCTTCGGTTTAATGATTTGGGGTTTTGCGGCCTGTTTAACGCAATAAAACCGCACCTTCGATTTTTGTTGGAGTTATCGTAACCCGGTCGCCTTCCTGTAAAACGTAGTCCTTTGGAACCGGCTGGCGGTTGACACGAATCAAGTAATCAGAAGATTCTCTGCCTTCCATCTTGATTGTGAAAAACTGCTCAACTGTTGTTCCATCAGTAACGCTCACGTAATCGGCGAACCCACTGCCATCGTTATTAACATAGAGTATTCTCATTGTAATTTTCCTTTAGATAAATTTGTTAATAGTCTTTTCAATACAATTGTTTTTTTACAGTCTGTCAGCAATACTGCTGATGCGGACTGCGCGCATAGAGTCTCTGTCCTTGCATAATATTTCCTTTCGATTAAAAAATTTAGAGATTTGTACTTACGATTTGTTTGTTACAACGCGGGTGTATTTAGCGATAGCATCTTTTGCCTGCTGTATTTCCTCAACATCGCCAAGATTTACCTGATTATCCAACTGATAGAGTAAATCCATTGTATAAGAAGTTAATACCCTGCAGGCTTCCAGTAACTTTGCTGCCGAACGGATAATTGGGGTTGTCATCAATTCATCCGGCAGCTCTGCAATGCTATGTAACGTAATCTGCGTCTTTATCCATTCATCAAGAGTAGTTTCCTTAACGCTCTTGATATTGAGCCTGATACTGCCGCAGACAAATTCAAATTCATCTGGGTTGTCGGTGTTGTGATCCTGTGGTTCATCGTCATCCTCGTACCACTGTCGAAAATAGTCTCTGGCTATTTGCCGGGCATGCTTGATGTTCCTGGCGGCAAGCAGCTTACTTTGAGAGTATTCCTGCTCGCCGTTGTATTCGGTTGCCTGTACTTCATATAGTTTCATGGTTTATGTCCTTTTATTTTTTTACTTCGTTTTACTTTAGTTGAAAATGGACAGGCTTTAAGCCATAATTTTAGCCGATACCACAAGGATGGTATCTGGTAGCATTCAATAACATCAGGGTCGAAGTATTCTGTACTGCAATACCTGTCAATGATGTCCTGAGCAAAAGCCTGCTGCAGTATAGAACTATCTTTTATCTCATCCGGCAAAAATCCCTGTCCACCTGTAACATTTACTACAACATACATTTTTAGTTTCCTTTCAAAGATTACATGGTTTCTGGTTTTTGGTTACGAAGTGTTTTTATTGTGCCGCTCTGCACGCATCCAGACAAGGTTCGCTGCAAAACAAAAGACCTTTCCATATAATGGATTTTGTCTCCATCTCTTTTTCGCACCAGCTGCATTTCATACGTAATGTTTAGCTAAACATTACGTATGTTATGTTAAGTAGTTATTAATGTGCAGCTGCCAACGTAATTATCTGTAGGCTTAAGACTTAGCACATGGCAGCTGCACATTAATTTTAGGCATCAAAGAGATTCAAGCCATTCGATAACTGTTTTATCACGACGCCATGGTGGCGAGCAAGTTTCCTGGCTAGTTACCGGTCGAACGCTCTCGATAGCTTTACGCTTCATCTCGAGGTCAATGGTCGCATAACGGTTTGTGGTTGTTATATCCGAATGGCCTAACCATTGACTTATTGTTGTCAAATCTACTCCGGACTTCAAAAGAGCGATGGCGGTGCTGTGACGCATACTATGTGGGTGAAGTCGTTTAGAGCAAAGCCGATTCATAGAGTTCTGCGCATGTTTCAAACACACCTTAAGGATATAGCGAACACCAAAACGAGACAGTGGGGTTCCTATGCAATTCCGGAAAATCCTCTCTTCGGATATGAGATCAATGTTCAACTCTGTACATAGCTGATGCAAAAGTTGTGCCGTCTGAGGCCAAATCGGACAACATCGCCGTTTTCTACCTTTGCCCATGAGCTGCAGTTGAAAGGGTTTGGTAAGTTGCAGATCACACGCCTTTAAATCCAGTATTTCCTGTACTCGGGCGCCGGTATTAAACATTGTAACTAAAAGTACATAATCTCGTCGTCCTTTGCGAGTATTCTTGTCAACGGCAGATAATATTTCTTGAATTTCCTCGTACTCAAGATAATCGACTACCCTGGAACTGGTTTTTTTGAACGGGATGCCAAGGATTCGCTGAGCGTGCTCTAATCGATCTGGATGCTGTGCGGCAATAAACCGGAAGAAAGAATGAACAGCAGCGAGTCTGATGTTTCGAGTAGATGCACTATTCTTACGATCGCTTTCAAGATAGGCCAGGAAGGCCTTAATCTCATGATATTTCAAATCTTCTAAATCCAAGGAAGAGACCGGCCGGTTTTTGTGCGAGCCAAGAAAACGCAGTAGCAACACGATACTGTCTCGATAACTTTTGATTGTGTGTGGGCTCATGCCACGCAGAATGGGAAGATGGTTGCCAAAGAAGTTTTGCAGCAGGGATGCGAGCAGGTTTGGTCGTTTAGGTTTCATTGTCCACTTCCTTCCACTCCCTGGATAAGGTCGCCATAGTGAGCGGCAAATGCGGAACTGGCAAGTGAAGCCAACGGCTCAACAAGTCGCAGATAGTAGTATGTGGAGTTTATCGAGATATGTCCCATGTACGCAGCCAAAAACGGGAGTTTTGCTTGAACATTGACACCATTACGATACCAGCGTAATATGGCGTTGACTGCGAAAGCGAAACGGAAGTCGTGAATGCGTGGAAGTCTGCCATCGGATTTCTTGATGCTGGCAAGGTTGAAAAGCATGTGCAGATTTCTTCTAAGTTGTGCGGTGCTGCATGTCCGACCTCCACAATAAGGGCTAAATATCAAAGGAGAATTCTCACAAAGACAGGGGTAAACAGACTTGGACTTCTCTAAAAATGTTTCGACTTCTAATACCACATCGCCCGGCAAAGGCAAAATACGCATCTTGTGAAACTTGGAGGGCTGAACAGTGAGTGTCTGCTCTAATGGACGATAATCGGCTCTGGTTAATCTGAGCAGCTCTCCCCTACGAAGACCTGTTGTATAGAGCAGAACAACAGCCAAACGAGTTGCAGATGCCCGCAAAGGGGATCTCGTCGAAACAGGTATTGAGTTGCTGTAAGCAAGTAATCTTGATATCTCGATATCCGAGAATATGTACGGCTGTACTGCTTGGTTGAGTTTCGGGAACTGAGTGGGATCTGGGACAAAGCAGTTCGGATTCCTGCGTCGCCGGTAGAGACAAAAGTTCCAGACAATACGCATACGCTTAAGTTTGGTAGTGGAGCAGCTTGATTCCATCGATTGACACCACTGTCTGAACGTTTCTACGGTGATATCCGAAGAAGGTTTTCCCGATTAAGATACGGTCCAAATACAGTAGAATCATTGATTGTGACTCAAAACAATATCCTAACGCCTGTTTGTGGGAAATGTAGTTCCTAAATTCAGTTGCCACTGATGATCGAAAAGATTCTTTTGTTGCCATTAGTACACCTCCTTTTGTACTTCGACGGGTAGCGGTACATTGAGCGCAACTTCCCGTAAGTCTTCGGTTTTGAGTCGAATGTAGCCACTTGTACTTTCAGGTATTCGGTGGCCCAAAATATCACCGATAGTCTTTAAAGAAATATCCCGGCGACACATATGGAGCGCAAAGGAATGACGCAAGCAGTGTGTTCCTTTGCAAGGTATGTCAAGTCCGCTTTTTTGAGCCCATCTCCCGAAAGCTCCTATTATAGCTTGTGACTTGAGAATGCCGCCGGGAGCTTCAAGGCGAAGAAAGACATGTCTATAGTCGCCATAGCGTGGTACTCCCTTGAGGTAATTATAAAGTACCGAGCCGACCTCATCAATAAGAGGTAGTTCCAGAGGACTGCCGGTTTTGGTCTGGTGAATTCGAATGCACTTTGCTCGCCATTTTATATCCTCAAGTTTGAGATTGGCGACATCGCAGGCGCGCAATCCATATGTTGCTATCAAGGAGAATATGGCATAGTCTCGTTTGCCTATGGCGGTGTTCCTGTCGATGGATTGAAGAAAGGCACGGACGGTTGACCAGGGCAAGCTTCTCGGCAGTTTTTCCTGTCGGTAAATGCAAGGTGCGTCTACTTGATTCTCCAGCCCAGGAGGAATCACCTCTTCTACCACCAGGAAGCAAAGGAAGTTGCGAAGTATCGAGATCACCTGCCGAAGTGACACACGGCCCATTCTCTTTGTCATATGTTGAATGAAATCCTCTATATCTGTAATACTGAGGGATGCCAATCGGTTGTGTGTTTCCTCATATTTTAACAAGTCGAGAAATTTTGAGATGACACTGCCTTGTTGTCGAACCGTAGAAGAAACGCATCCACGTTCCTCTCTCAGATGATCCAGGAATTTATTTAGAAGGATTTCTTTATGACTAGGCTCCGGAGCAGGAGATAGTTGCACCATGGCTTGTTCCACGAGAAATCTCATTAACACATGAACGCGGCCCGCTCTTGGAAATTTTCGGCGAAACGATTGATAGCAGTCTTGCAGGTCGCTTTCGCTGACATCCTCAACACAGTGAATACCTCGACTTTTCAGAAATTTACATACACGAGCCGCCATATTAAGGTGGCGCTGACTTACACTGCGAGTATACTGCTGCTCAAAAAGCCAGACAGCATACGCGTCCATTAGAGAACCCAATACCGGTAGGTCCAAATACTTTTGAAAATCTCTGGGAAACATTTGAGTAATCATCATATTACCTCCTATAAAAAAATGGTTGTAGATGCCGACATTGACATCCGCACTGATGATACTATTTTTTAATGTTGAGTGGAAAGCCTCTAATATCTTTTATCCTAAGGGCTTACGTTGGCAGCTGCACATTAATAACTACTTAACATAACATACGAGAAGTTTCTTTTGCTTTCTCAAGATCGATAATCTGAGGGTCTTCGCTGTTGATGTCGTCAAAGACAATCAATCTGAGTCTGCCTTGCCATATCTCAATGCCAATAGGAAAGCCTTCGCCGTCGGCAGCACATTTCTCACCATAACCTTTAGGCTGAATCCAGACTTTTCCGCTTTCAGATAAAACATTTATCTTTATTTCAATGAACGGAAAATCAGGACATTGTTCTTTTATGGCAATCGTATAGGTTTTTCCAGACATAAATTTTCCCTTTCCTTATAAACTGAATTCTTTCTGATTCTCATCTGCCCATTGAAGACTGTCTAATTTGCAGTCAGGGCAAAACTTATCTCCCAATTGAACTAATCCTGTAAACTCACAGTCCGGATTAGTGCACTCGACGAAATCGAAGTCGATAGTATCCGGCCATAAATCACGGGCAGCGCTTATCATCTTATCTGAGATTTTTGTTAACTTTTTCATATTTGCCTCTTTTTTTTATTTGTCATTCAATTACCAGCAATTTCTTTTTGTATCCATATGAATGACAGAGCGTAATACCTCTATCTGTTTGTTTGTGTAATTCATTTGCTTTAGATATTCGATTATCAGCCTGTTGCCGGGAGCGATTTCGTTGTCTGCAAATTCACACAACATCGTTTCTGAAAACAGTTTTTCCAATTCCTGCAGTGTTTTAATTGTCTCCATTATTTTTACCTCACTTTCAATAAAAAGAGACATCTGTCTGCACAGAGACAAACAGATGTCGTGGTTAATCGACTTTCTATAACTTCATATTGAACTGCTGATATCTGTGGTCGGGCAGGTTTATCGAGTTGCCTTTTTCATCTTCGTAATCTACCTGGTCGCCGGCAACAAACTCCTGCGATGTACATACAAATTCACCCGCAGAGTTCTTCTCGTAGCTTTGGCAGACAAAGCCAGTCGTTATCTTATTAAACTTTTTCATAATTTTTTATCCTTTCAGTTCTTTGCTCAAATCAACTGTTACAACTCTCCCTTTCCAATCTATCACTTCCAACACAGGCAGCATTGAATCAGGGTCTGTCATTATCTGATGAGTAAGCCTTGCAGCTTCCAGAGCATTTGAGGCATTTACATCAATGACATAAATAACCCTGAAAAGCGGCTCACTGCCTTTATCCCTGGGCGGTGGTTCTATTTGGTAATTTTTAGCGATCATTTTCAAATCTCCTTTATGTTAAATTCGTAATTACCGCTGTCATTTCTATCAAAGCCGGACAAAAAGCCCTGTTCGACTTTCCTTTTTACTTCATCCAAAGCTATTGCCAAATCAGCGGCAGCTTCACCATCTATTTCTATTGTTAAAATCTTCATACTCAATCACCTCTGAATATATCAGGTGCGATTTCCTGCAGGGTTTTGGGCTTAAAATGCAAGTCACGCTCAATCGGTAGTCCCATCGGGCCACGAACTTCTTCAAGTTCGCTTAAAAGGAAGTATCCAAATTCACGTTCATGGCCAAATACCAAGCCGAAAAATCTGAAATCCACCTCCTGGCCTTTGCTGTCAAGCACCGGTTTACCTTCAGTTATATGCCAGTACCACCCGGAATCAGGAGTGAATAGCATAGCATACACAATCGCTTTGCCGCCTTTGCCATCCTGTGAATATAGTGGTGGAAGTATTTCGCGGATTTCTTTTGGCAGCAGCTTCATGCCCCTGATTTTGTCGTTGGCAATAACCTTCTTTGCTCGCTCAATGGCTCCCGTGTCCGCTATTGCTATAGCGTTTGTTTCAGGGATATTGCAGGCAGCTGCGATACCACACAAAAAGTTTGCCATATTCTCAGCCTGCTGTCTTCTGTCGATTGGATCGGATTCACATGCCGGTATCGGCGGTGTCAATATCTCGACCTGGTTCAGCTCAAGCTCGATAACAACTCTGCCATTATCCTCCGAATAAAATTCAAAATACGGGCTATTGGGGGAGTAATCATAAGGAGGCAGTCCTGCGGTCATGTCACCAACATTGCCTTTCTGCAGCGTTGTAAAACCTTCCATACGTTTGGCAGATTCTTCATGGTTTGCTGATTCACCTTCACCCCGAAGCCGAACTTTCGCTCCTCTGATGTCACGGTGGAAATTGCCGTCCAAATCAAACATTACTTTTTCGTTTAGTCCGGCAAACTTCATCCAACCGGTAACTTTCCCTAAAACAGAATTGTCGAGTTCACCTTCGATGAATTGTTCATTAGGTCTCCAGGCCATAATTTCACCTTTCCTTTCAATTAATAAGATGTGGTTAAAAACAAAAAGCACATCTCTCGATATTTAGGAGATGTGCTTTGACGATTGATACTGAATTGATTCTAAGCAGGTTCGGCAGGCGGGTTTATTCTCTGCCTCTTGCCATCCTTGAAAACAATCTCAAGACTGTTGTCTGAAAATATGGTTATCTTCTGCCATTTGTCATATAGCGGGTTCAGTTCCTTAATAAGCTGCTGTCTTACTGTTTCATAAGGGCCTATCAGCTCGTTCCAGAATTCATCAAGCTCTTTCTCAAAGTAGTAAAGCTGTGTGTCGAAGCTGTCGCCTTCATCGCTGTAGCCGCCCAGATGAAACCATATATTCTCAGCGGATAAATGGTTCCTCGCATCTTTGGTAACGCATACGGTTTCTTCCGACCATTGATATTTACCCTTTGGCGGTTCTGCCATGACAGCCATATTAACATCTGAACTGAATGTTTTTTCATCTGATGTGTGAACCGTTATCGACAGCTTATCGAAACATGCTATCTCGCCGCAGTTGATTGAGTACCGGAGTTTTTCTTTGCCTTTTATCACTTCGACTTTTGTTACTTTTGGCAGCTTTGCCCAACTGTAGCCCATATACCCCGAATAAATAGTTACCGGCACAAAGGGTTTATCTTTAAATGTTCCCAATGCCGCCAATAAATGAGCATTTGTTTCTGTCTTATCATCTTTACAGTCTCCATCGAAATACAGATAGCCATCTTTTAGTTTGAAGTTCTTTGGAGTTGCTATCTCAACAGGCTCATTATACTCACTGCTGATAACACCAACTTTGAATTGAGGTTCGGCTTCCGGCAGTTCAATACCAAGTTCCTTTGCTCGCAGGTATTCTTTATAATACAGCGTGTGAGTTTTCTGCTTCTGGAAGTATTTATAATACTCCAGCTCAATAGCTGTCTTAAGACTCTCGAAAGCTGCGTTTTCAACAAACCTTGTCCTTGCAGGAAGCATCAGCCTTATATCCGTCTGGTCTGCAATATCGACGAGTATTGTCAGACCGGGGCAATGGTTATCCGACCAGTGATCAATCTGTACAACCTGACCGTGAAAATTCACAAGCACCTTGCCGTGATACCAGTTGAGAGTCCAATCCTTGTGGTATTTGGATAGTTCTTTTACCGCCTCAATCTTGCAACCGGGATTATCATAATGCACAGCCTGGCTGCTGCAAAACGGCATCTGGTGGCAGTACTTGCCATCCACGATAACCCTGATGCCCGCAAATACAGCATGCCTTTCAACAAGCTCCATATTCCACGGTTTTTCATCTTTGAATTTGACAATAGTTCCATTTATCTCTTTTGGGATTGTCGTTACCTGTACAGGTTTGCCTATCCAGCCATCCTTGTCTATAACGACTCTCCGGTCTCTGGATGTAATCGTTACTTCTCTTGGAGTTAAACTGAAAAGCCCGACACCAGCAGGGTCTTCGCCGGCTTCAAGCTTTTCATCCCAGCCACTGCCTCCTAAATCCAGCAATTTCTGGAAATCATCAACACCGCAGCCATTGTCTTCAATGCTTACAAAATCATCCTTGTTTGTAATTCTCACCTCTGTTGCTTTCGCTCTCCTTGCATTCTGCAAAAGCTCAATGATCCTGCCCTCGATTGTGCCGGTAAACAATCGATCAGCTTTAGTAAGCAATCTCAAACTGACCTTGGCGCAAATAGTTTGTTCTTTCATAAATATCCTTTCTGTTAAATGGTTATTTCACTTATTACGCAGGTATTTCCGCCGGGAAATTCCCGAAAAATCATAAATCGAAAGAGTGTTCCAACTAAAAAGAGTTTTGCAGATACTTCTGCTACAGCAGGTTATTCCCTAACCTTGTTGCTGCGTATTTGAATCGCTATTTCTGGAGTGTCGCTTTAAACCATGTTTTGGGAAACACGGATTAGTTGTCAATGGATCAAAAGCACAAAATGTGCTGTGCGATTTTAGGCGTGAAGCCTTGATGTATTTGAAATTACAGAAATGCCACGAAAAGCGGTTATTAAACAAATGAACTGATTTACTCTGGGGCATCAGAAATATTTAAATAACTGTTAAACCCATAATGTTCAGGTATGAACCCGGTGGCTTAATAGCCACTGGGACTTATTTTCTGGGAAAATTTAATAGTTTACCAAATCAGTTGATTCTTTATAAAGGACTTTTGAGGCTTATTCATATGGTTGGAAACGACCATACAGGTTGGAGAACCTGATGTGGAAGTATGTAGTGAGTAATTAGTTTAATGGCAGTACAGAAAATGTGCTGTTAAAAAAAGCTGCCCGGCTTGATGAACGGCTGGGCAGCTTTGATATTTTAATGATTTACTGGGATTTGATGGTGATATAATCCATATAATTTACACTATCCCACGGCTGCGTGAATTTTATTTTACTGATCTTCGAATGAGACCAGTTGGCGAATGCTATAAAAGAAAAGTTATCCGAGAACCATCCTTTACCAGCATCATCAGGTTTCATATATAATTCACCGCCAGTTGGTGTTATAACAAGCCGTATAACAGTCCAGTAATCCGCTGTGGCGGAGTTCCAATCGCCTGCTCCGGGTATTTCGGGCTGATTGATCCCCGTCCAGTCCGCAAAGAGCCAGCCATAGCTTTGTCCCGGCCCGCTTGGAAGATATGTTACACCTATATCCGACATATCCTCAAAATACACCTGTGTATGTGGCAGTCTGTAATTTAGTCCACCCGATTCTAATTTTACTCTCTGTTCAATAATGATTTGTTTGCCCGGCATCAGATCGATATCAAATATCTTCTCTGCACCATCATCATCCGTTAACCCTCCATCGGCAGAAATGTACAGGTATTCGTTATCCTTGATATAGACAGAACTGTCGCTTACCATCCAGGTAAGAGATTCCCTAAAATCATCTTGATAAATTGTTGTGGTATCTATTAGCAGAGAAAGATCATCTATTATAATACCTGTAGCTTGATTAGGCGGCCACCATTCGATTCTGTAAATGGGAACATCTGATTTCCAATATATCTGCTCAGATAAGTCGTAAGCTGCCGGTATAGGGTCTGATAAGAGAGTTGTCTCCTGACCGCTTTTATCTTTTACTACCATACGGACTATTTCATTTGCCGCGGATGTAACATTCACAGAAATTTCGTATATCGGAACATCCGAATTTAGAATAATATTAAAGCCAGGCGGATAGGAGCAATGCGATGCATCAGCTGCGCGAGTGGTCGCAGAAAATGATTGGTATTTTGGGCTATCTGAAACACCAAGGCTGCCAAAATGAATCCCCCAGTCAGCATAGTCATCAGCAATAATGTTTCCGTTAACTGTCGGGGCGCCATCAGGCAAATAATCAAAATCAATACATATTTTTCTAAACTGAGAACGCTCCAGCCAGTGTTCGGCAATAACAGTTAAATCATAGATATCAACATTACCGGAATGATCGATATCTGCCTTATTGCACCAGCCTGATTTGTCGCAATCGCCTGCAAGCCATTCACTGCCAAGTAAGGAGAAATCTTTAAAGTCCACTTGTCCATCGTTATTGATGTCGGGATTCAAAACATCCTCAAGCCAGTGTTCAGCGATAATATCCAAATCGCCATTATCTACAGTTCCAGATCTATTAATATCTGCAAAATTACACCAACTATTAGAGCTGCTGCAGTCGGTATCCAGCCATCGACTTGCCAGTCGGCTATAATCAACAAGGTTTACATTTTCATCGCCGTTAATATCAGGGGATGTTATTCTATCATAAACCGAGGTGATGGTTTGGCTTGGAGTCCAATCTGTTTTCCATGCTTTCGCCTTCAATGTCATATCAGAATTGACAGAGATGGGATTTGAATAAATCGGACTGCTTTCCGTTGGATTTGTTCCATCAGTTGTATATCTAATTGTTGCTTCCGCAGTCGAACAGGAAATAGACACATTGACCGGTTCTTCAAAAATTCCTCCGGAAGGAGAAAAAGTCGGTGCAGCCACAGCGCCGAGAAATACAATATAATTTTGATTTTCATGATTTGATATTACATTAGTATAATCCATATAGCTGGGCGATATACTTCCTCCATTCGTGTAAAGTTTTATCAAATATTCCAACGAAAAGACTGTGCCTACACGTCCGGACCAATCATATGGAACAGTAATACTATAATAACCAGAGGGTTCAGTTGTTGTTGAATCACCGCTATTATCTGCCGATACAGTTATACCTGATATGCCCGAACTGCCCGATGTGCGTACATAACCGGAAATTGTGCGAAATTGTAAGGTTCCGATGTAATTCTGATCGGCCTGGTTATTGGTTATAGATGAATAATTCGTATAGGGAGGCGAAAAATCATAATTTGCTTTTGCCGGTGTAACATGCCCATCCCAATTATATGGAACACTAATGTTATAATAGCCAGAGGATTCAGTTGTCGCTGAACCACCGCTGTTATTAGCAGATACCGTTACACCAGATATGCCGTTGCTGCCTGAATCACGGATATAACCGGAAATGGTTTTGGTTTGCGGCGGAGTATATGTTACTATCAGTTTGGGGCGATTGGCAGAGGGTACCTGGCTGCTGCCGTTAGAAAAATCAGCGCGGCCATATATATTGGCACCAAGAAATACCCCATAATTTGTACCTGGATTATTAATCCAGTTTTGGACATGTTGATCCAACAGAGAATTAGCCCATATCCATGTTCCAACGCCGCTTGAATTACTGGAAAAACTGCCACCGCCTCTTGTTGGCATATTATCCCAGCAGACATTATTTTGCGACCAATTGCTTGTACACTTTAGGATGCCGATATTATTATTGCCGGTATCCATTTGGCAATAAAGTTCCAATCTTGCCGAATTAACAGTACTGCCCGCTGGAATACCGCTTAGGTTAAATTTTAGTAAGATTGCCCAATATTGATCTGGTATTCCATTATAGTAAATCGACATAAAATTCGCATATAAGTTCCTCGAAGTAGGAAAATCGCTATAGATATTTGCATACTCCGCAGCAGACAGCGTTATCGTTTCGCCGCCGGATTGTTGATAATTAACAGTCTGAGTGTTTGCCCCTCCACCAATTGTAATTGTGCGAGGAGTTGGGGTGATATAACCTGATACAGAACTGAATTCGAGTGTATAGGTGTTTGGTGGAATATTATTGACAGTTGCACCACTGGCTTGCAAGCCAAAATCAAGACTATTTCCAGATAGATGCCATTGACCCGAAAATGGATTAAGCGTAACCATTAATGAGCCAAGTTGAACTGGTCGCATGGAATCAAGCGTTTCATTTAACGCAGGCAGATAACTTCCTGACTGTTCGATGCCGGTTTCAGGATTAAACCTAATCATAGGGCTAAGCAATACAAGCCCGGCTTTGGCACAATTTCTTACCCCCTGATCTGCATTGTTATTTAAAATATTCTTTAAATTCTGTCCTATAGACCATTCACCGCAAATTATATTTGTGAGTGAATTATTTTTTTGGATTGCATCTGATATAGAGGAATCTATGTCAGATATTTCATCTGAATCAATCCGGCCATTATCTGAAATTGCATTTTTCCATACATTTGCCAAATTTGCCATGCCATTAAATGCGACACTTGCTTCATTGCCACTATAAATGGTGAAAAAAACAGTACAATCCTGCATAAAATCGGTAAAAGCAAAAAACTCCTCAAAGGTACTTTTCATGTCCTGGTAGAGTTTGGGAAGTTTTAGAATTTCTAAAATGGCAGATGCTAATGGATTTCCTGCAGCAAAAACACTCTTATAACCTGGTATAACTGCCATAAATATTGCTTCCATGCCGTCGGTAGATGCAACAGGGTGTGGCCAATTTTTTGCTACTTCATCATAAAAAATCCAAAGTGTTTGTGATGCATTTAAAATACTCTGGTAGCATTCAAGCGACTCCTGCTCCACACCAGAAACCGAATATTCAACTTTTACATACTTAACATCGTACCAGTCTATATAGCCAAAATCTAAAGTAATATCGAGCCAATTCCCCGGGATGCTGCCTTCTGCTTCAACCAGACAAGAGAGAGGAATTGAATAAGCTATGGTTTCTCCTTCTGCTTCTGGTAAAGAGCTATCTAACTCGACTCGATTGTTTTCTGGACCTGCATACAGAGATGGTTCCAATGTTCCATTTTTACCTCTTCCATAAATTCTAACCTGAAGATTTGTTACGCCTCCTGGCAGTGTTGTTTCCGGAATAAGAAATTTATATGTCGCTTTTGTGCCGCTGGTAATCCACGATGGATCTATTTCCATCCCGCCATCTTCAGACCAGTCAGAATTTGCCGCATTACCGGCGACAACTGAATTGTCCCATTTGCTAACCGCCACACCTGAGCGAACTACCTCGATATTACCTCCCACTACCACATCTGTGGCAACCATAACTATCAAAACGGCTACTATCACTCTTGCCAATCTTATTCTATCACATAAATCTGAAGTTTTCTTCATTGCTCCGCCTCCAAAATAAGCCATCATTCATATATACAATCGATCCAGAGCCTTTTTTATCTCCGGCATCATTACATCCGCATACACCTGTGTTGTTGTGATTTTTGAATGTCCCAGTTGTTTTTGAACTAAACGAAGATTCCAGTTGCTGGCCTTTAATAAAAAGCACGCGTAAGTATGCCTCAGACAATGAATCGAATAGTGCGATAACAAACCGGCTCTTCTGGCGCATCTCTTAAACGCTTTTTGTATTGCTCGTGTTGTCAAATGTCCTCCTGTGCTGCTGGATAATAATAATGGTTGCTCTGGTTCTGTCGATTCACCGATATGCTGCTTCCAGGTCAAAAATTCTTTACACTGTTTTTTGAAGGAGCCATTAATAAAAACTCTTCGTTTCTTTTTGCCTTTTCCGTGTACTACCACAAGTGATGGGATGGTATCTTCCAAACCAAGATCGCCGCATTTAAGTGCAGCAATTTCCATCACTCTCAGACCCGTTGCCAGCCCAAGACAAATAATGAAGCAATCCCTGATAGCTACGTGTTCTCCAGATTCAGCTTGTTCTCTGGCAACCGCCTGTAATCGGTTAGCATCTTCCTTAGACAGGAACTTATCGGGATCAAGCTCCCAACGATTGGTGTTCATTCTTTTTTAGACATACCGCTCCTTTCATATTTGGTGTGAAATATGAACTCACGGAAGAAGATTTGTTGGGCTTAAATACTTTGCGGCAAATAAGATATGACGATATGGCAATAAGCAGATATTGGAAATGGCCTCTATGAGAAAAGGCAGGGATTGAGCGGATTGAAAACTGAAAAAAGGCGAAAATCTGATTGTATCGACGATTTTTTGAGGAAAATCTTTGAAATGACAATAAAAATGAGTTCAGAAAACACACCTTTTCTGAACCGTTATGCTTTTAGTATAGCATATTCACTGTTTGCGTTAAAGAAAAAAACTCCTCTAAAAAGCTTAACAAACCAGGTTTATGAGAAAATGTGTGAAAAATACAGCAAGCGTTGGGAAAATTCTTGACAGCTACTAAACGTGTTCTATATTAAGATATGTAAAGGGTGGAACCGAGCTCTGGTTTTACTAACTCCCTCCTAAGCCCTTTTAACTAATTTTGAGAACGGATTGGTTGAAAGGAATCTTATGAAATCACAAGGAATTTTGTTTAGCGAACCGTCGTGCGCAGAAACTGCTGTCTGGTGCGAGCTTTCCGATGGCATTGACCCAGCAAAATGGGCTAGGCTATGTAGGGAGATTGGGAAGTTAAATACGAGTGAATTTGAAAATATTTCTAATGTCTTTATGTCGCAAATTAAGCATATATCAGGAGTTAAAGAAAATATTCCCCTTGTTAGTATTGGCCCAAGCTGTTTAACGGGGGAGTATCAATGGAAAATTGGCTAAATTTCTTGTGAAATCTGGGGGTTATGGTTAAAATCGATTATGATTTTACAAAAAGCATTAGGAGAGCTAATAACTAATGGCAAAAAATGGCAACAGTGAAGCAGAGGGCTTTGAAAAAACTCTGTTCAAGGCAGCAGATAAACTCAGAAAAAATATAGATGCTGCTGAGTACAAGCATATTGCACTTGGGCTTATTTTTCTCAAATACATCTCCGATTCTTTCGAGACCTTACATGACAAGTTAATCGAAGGCAAAGGCGAATACAAAGGTGCAGACCCAGAAGACGCTGACGAATACAGAGCAGAGAACGTCTTTTTCGTTCCCCTGACCGCAAGATGGTCATATCTTCATTCAAAGGCAAAGCTACCAACAATTGGCAAAGATATTGATGATGCGATGGAAGCTATCGAAAAGGTAAACCCTACTCTCAAAGGTATATTGCCAAAGGTCTATGCTCGTCCAAATCTTGATAAGGCTTCGCTTGGCGGACTTATAGATATGGTAGGCAATATCGCTCTTGGCGATGAAGCCGCCAAATCCAAAGACTTACTCGGCAGAGTTTATGAATATTTCCTTGGTGAATTTGCCAATGCAGAAGGCAAAAAAGGCGGTCAGTTCTATACCCCTAAATCAATCGTCCGTTTAATGGTCGAAATGATTGAGCCTTACAAAGGCAGAGTATATGACCCCTGCTGTGGCAGTGGCGGAATGTTCATAATGAGCGAGAAATTCATCGAATCCCATCAAGGCAAAGTTGATGATATTTCCATCTATGGTCAGGAATCCAATCAGACGACATATCGCCTCTGTAGAATGAACCTTGCAATCCGTCAAATTGATGGCTCACAAGTAAAATGGAACAATGAAGGCTCATTTTTAGATGATTCTCATAAGGATTTAAAAGCTGATTTCATTCTTGCTAATCCCCCATTCAACGACAGCGACTGGTCTGGTGCTTTACTTGCCAAAGACCCACGCTGGAAATATGGAATTCCCCCGGCAGGTAACGCCAATTATGCCTGGCTGCAACACATGATTTACCATTTATCGCCTAAAGGCATTATGGCTTGCGTACTTGCCAATGGTTCATTATCTTCCCAAACCAATAATGAGGGAGATATAAGAAAACAGCTCATTGAAAATGACCTTGTAGATTGTATTGTTGGCCTGCCAAAGCAACTTTTCTATAATACCGGCATCCCTGCTTGTATATGGTTTATCTCTCGAAAAAGAATTGGCAATGGAGACCAAAAGAGAACAGGCGAAATACTCTTTATAGATACTGGTGAAGCCGGTTATATGAGAGACCGTACCCATAGGGAATTTGCCGAAGAAGATATTAAAAAAATTGCTGATACCTACCATAATTGGCGAAGCAAAGGCGGGAAATATAAGGATATTAAAGGTTTCTGCAAATCTGCTCAATTAGAGGAAATCCAAAAACATAACTTTGTTTTAACGCCTGGTAGATATGTTGGCATTGAAGATGAAGTGGACGATGGGATTTCCTTTGAAGAAAAGATGAAGCAATTAACCACTGAGCTTGCTGGGCAATTTGAGGAAGAAATTAAGCTTAATAAAGTTATAAAGAAGAGTATGGGAGGATTAGGATATGGCTTCTGATACAACGGAAAAAGGCAGTAAGGTTTTTTATGAATTATGTTACCGCCAGTATGAATTTGAAATGAAAGAAACTGACCAGATATATCAGAGGGTTAGTTTTGTACTGGTTTTCTTGTCTCTGCTTGGCACCATGATTTTCAAATTAGGTAGAATTGATATTTTTAAACAGATATTTATCAGGGTTGACATATTTTTGTATTATCTGTTTATTCTTGTTAGCGTTCTGCTCCTTGCAAGCAGTGTTGTTTTTGGCATTTTGTTTATCTTGCCGAGAAAAGGAAAGTATAAAACAATTGCTTCGATGAATCTATGGCAGAAGTGGCGTAACGATTATGATGAATACCTGAAACAATCTGGGGACCAAAGCGAAAAACTTGATGATGCTCTATTACACGAAATTACAGACAAATTTGCTGAAGCACAAACTATAAATGCACCTATAAATGAAAAACGCAGACAATATTTTTACCGATGCGTTCTTATGGCGGCGTTGGCGATTATTCCGGTATCATTGCAGGCTCTATTTTATCTCCTGTTAAGATTACAAGGAATTTAACTATGGCTAAAATCAAAAAACATGTCAAAAGTATTGTCAAAAAAAAGGTTACAAAGAAGAAATCTGTTTCTAAGCCAACTCCTCCAGATAATGTCAGTGCATGTAAGAAGATTACTATTAAGCCAAGGGATATTTAAATGTCTAATGAAAAACCAAAACCACCAGATAATAAAGATAAAACTGCCACAGATTGTTCTCCTAAACCAAAAGATGAAACAACGAAAAAAAATGATTAAGGAATATAAAAATGTCAGACAAAGATGCATCGCCCAAGTCTCCACCAAATGTTCCATCTACCCATGGAGATAGTGGCAATAGACCTGTTTCTCCTTCAAACTCAAATACCACAAGAGACGGAAACAATATAAGACCAATGCCTCCAAATAATCAGTCGATTACAGAAGGTAAGAAGAATTAATCATAGAAAGGAATATGATAATGGCAAATGAAAAACCCAATACGCCTCCACCTGCTCCAATTAATCGGGATATTACGGGAGGTAGGTCAATGGCTCCATCAAATCAACCATTAACTCGTACTACAAAACCAATATCGCCTGTTAATCTTTTTATCACAAACGCCAGAACGGAAAGACTGGTTTCGCCTATGAATCAGGATTTAACCCTTTCCAGAACAGGCAAACCGACTCCTCCACCTAACACTGAAAGCACCAAGGGTGGGGGGAAATAAAATATTTTTATAAGAGAATCTATTATAGGCTAATCGATAAAGCTGGATTAAGCTATAAAGGAAAATGATATGGCTTCTAATATATTTATAAGTTATAGCGGCAAAGATAATCAACGAATTGTGCCCATTTTAGGGACATTAAAAACCATTCAAAATTTGACGTTATTTATTTCTGAAGATTCTATGCCCCCCGGAGCAAAAATAGATGATAGAATTATTAACGAAATAAAAGGATGCAATTTATTTCTTGTTTTTTATAGCATTTCATCAAAGCAATCAAGTTATGTTCAGCAGGAAATAGGGGTGGCCAGAGCAAACAATAAAATGATTATTCCTATATTGCTTGATGGGACAAAACCAGAGGCTATGTTATTGAATATTAATTATGTTGATTTATCTGATTCAAGTAAGTTTTCGAATGAATTTAATCGTTTATATCATTATATAAGCTCTAATTTCAAGAAGCAGCAGTTAATAGAAGTGGCAGGTTCTATCGCTTTACTTTTTATTTGCATAGCTATGTTAGGCAAAAAATAAATTTTTATGAATAACTGGAAAGAAACAACTCTGAGGGAAGTGCTCAAAGTCAATGAATTGACCGTTGATAATAGTTATCCATTTGATGAAATTGAATATGTTGATATTGCGTCTGTCGAAGAACGTAGAATTTTGCAGACTCAAAAGCTGAAACTCGAAGATGCTCCCAGCAGAGCAAGAAGAATAGTAAAAGATAATGATATTCTTATTTCAACGGTTCGACCGAATTTGAAGCATTACTGCTATATTAAAAAGGCTTCTGAAAATCTTATAGCTTCTACGGGGTTTGCTGTAATAACTGCCAAAAAATCGGATTCTGGGGACTGTCAAGAATCTTTCGCACTTTTTTTCATAGTTCTTTCAATGGTCATGGTTGTCTCTTGCCTGCCACCCCATGGGGTGGATTTTTTTATCGGTCTATCCGGCAACCCCTAACAAATT
>Ga0172379_10002486_pt1 | contig 32364 bp, 31 predicted proteins | sample GrowelOW334metaG_FD_119756 | JGI IMG/M metagenome (GOLD analysis project Ga0172379, IMG submission 119756) | Groundwater microbial communities from an aquifer near a municipal landfill in Southern Ontario, Canada - Groundwater well OW334 metaG | ecosystem: Environmental > Aquatic > Deep...
GGAATCTTGATGGTCGCGCCAGTGGCGGGGTTTCTTCCGGTTCTGGCTTTGCGCTTGGCGAGCTTCAGGATTCCGAAGCCCGGGAGCGTGAACTTCTTGTTTTTTTTCACTTCTTTGTACGCCACTTCGGACAGTACGTCGAGGAAGCCCTTAACGTCTTTTTTCGTCATGCTGGTCTTTTCAGCAAGAGCCGTAACCAGTTGGGCTTTCGTCATCGCTGTTCCATTCGTCGCCATGGTTCATCTCCTTGAAGGAATCGCTGCTTCGGAACCAGCGAAATAACGCTTCGCCCAATGGCTGGGCGCATATTTCGTTGCGGTTCCACTAGTACAATGATAACACATGCTTGCGAAAAAATAAAATATTATTTGCGTTATGCGAAAAATATACTGCCTGGATATTGAGAATATCGGGCTTTCGTCTATATACTGCCCTCCAAGGCAAGGAGATCCCCATGAACAGAGCGCTCGAGATCCTAAAAGAACGTGGATTCATCCAGCAATGCACGGACATAGAAGGATTGTCCAAGCTTATGGATGAAGGGCCTGTAACTCTGTATGAAGGATGCGACCCTACGGGGCCCTCGCTGCATATCGGACATATGGTGCCTTATTTCGCGATTCGCCACCTCCACGAAGCCGGCAACAATGCCATCGTTCTCATGGGGGGCGGCACGGCGCGCATCGGCGATCCGTCGGGAAAAACGACGATGAGGCAAATCATAAGCTATGAGGAGATCGATGCCAACGCGCAACGCTTCCTCAAGCAGCTCGATCGCTTCCTCGCATTCGACGAAAGGACGCTTTATTCCGCGAACAACAAGGATTGGCTGGCCAATCTCAACTATATCGATTTCCTTCGCGACATAGGCCGACATTTCTCCGTAAACAGGATGCTTTCGTTCGAAGCCTACAAAATGAGGATGGAGACAGGACTTTCATTCATTGAATTCAACTATCAGCTGCTCCAGAGCTATGACTATCTGCAGCTCTACAAGAGGCATGACTGCAGGCTCCAGATTGGCGGCGACGATCAGTGGGGCAATATCGTCGCGGGAATCGAACTGATCAGGCGCGTCGAGGGCGCTGAATGCTATGGCCTCACGTTCCCCCTTGTCACGACGAGCGATGGCAAGAAGATGGGGAAAACAGAGAAGGGTGCTCTCTTCCTCGATCCAACCATGACAAGTCCCTACGAATTTTTCCAGTATTGGCGCAATGTGCAGGATGCCGATGTCGAACGCTTCCTTTTGATGTTCACCTTCCTGCCGGTCAATGAGTGCAAGCGGCTTGCGGCGGGCAAAGATGCCGAGATCAATATGGCAAAAGAAAAACTGGCGTGGGAAGTCACGGCGGTGATTCACGGCGCGCCGGAAGCCGACAAAGCGCTTCTGGCCGCGAAGGCGGCTTTCGGAGGCGGAGCCGGCGACATCGACGAGATACCTTCGGTTTCGATTCCATCGAGCAGGCTGGAAGCGGGAATCGGAGTTCTCGATCTTTTCCTCGAATCGAAGCTGGCTTCATCCAAGAGCGATGCGCGACGCCTCGTCCAGCAAGGAGGAGCCTCGGTGAACGGGGAAAGGGTCGCTGATGAAGGGGCGGTCTTTTCGACCAAAGATTTGAAGGATGGGGCGCTCTTCCTCAGGGCGGGGAAAAAGCATGTTTGCCGAGTGCTCGCTGGCTAGCAAGCCTTTTGAGCTTGATCGCGGGCGTTAGCCGACTTTAGTCTCATATTCGTTCCGCGAGCGAGCGGAGCTCTTCCCGAGTTTTTGTTCGAATTTCCTCATCACGGGATCCAAAGGCGATTATTATGCCTACCGCCCAATCTTGGGCTTTTTTTTCGACCACGTCCATCACCCGAGCCTCATCGAAGCCTTCGATAGGGCAGGAATCGAGGCCAATAGCTGCCGCGCCCGTCATCATGTTAGCGCAGGCGATATAAGCCTGGGATCGCGCCCAGTGCAGAGTCCGCCCGGCATTTTCCAGGAAATCATGGTAGCTTCGATAATCGTCGGCGAATGCCTCGTAGCCGCCGGGAAACCTTTCCGCCCTGGAATGGATGAACTCGGCATCCAGGCGGTATTGATCTTCCTTCCTGACGAGGATAACCACAGAAAAAGAACAAGTATAGACAGGTTCCTGGGAGAAGCAGGCATCGCCAAGATCGGCAATTTTCTCAGGGCTGGCGACGACGATAAAATGCCAGGGTTCAAGGCCGAACGACGAAGGGGAGAGCCGGCCACATTCTAGTATATGGCGAATAACCTCATCCTGTAGCGGCCAATTCCTCTTGAAGCGTTTGCAGGCGTAACGCCTCTCCATGGCCGCCAGGAAGCAGCCTGCCTTTTCGGCGTTGAATGCGAACTCCATCGGTCAGGTATCCGGCTCAGGCAAGGTCGAAGGCTACATCGAACATCGCGTGGAGGGAAGTCTGCCTTTCTTCAGGGCTCATCTCTTTCCGCGAAATGTTGGAATCGGAGCAGGTCAGGAGAGTGAGCGCTTTTTTCTTTAGGTATGCGGCGTTGCAGTAAAGCGCGTAGCATTCCATGTCGGTGGCAGCGCAGCCTAGATCTGCCCATTTTCTCCAGCCTTCTTCCTCGGGCAGGGCGCTGTAGAGCGAAAACACATCCGAAGAGAAGATGCCGCCAACCCAATGGCGGATTCCGCGCTTCCTGGCCGACGCGACGGCTTTTTCCAGGAGAGAGTAGTCGGCGCAGGGAGAAAAGGTCCCCTTGAGGCCATACTGATGGGCGTAGTTGGAGTCAGTGGAAGCGGTCATGGCTATGACGAGATCGCCCACGTCGATGTCCGCCGTCATGCCGCCGCAGGTGCCGATGCGGATTATGCGTTCAACGCCGTAGAAGGCGAAAAGCTCGAAGGAGTAAATGCCCATCGAGGGGCCGCCCATCCCCGAGCCCATGACGGTGACATCTTTGCCCTGCCATGTGCCCGTGAATCCGAGCATATTTCTCACGCCGGTTACTTTCTTCGGATTAGCGAGCATCGTTTCGGCGATATGTTGGGCGCGGAGCGGATCCCCGGGCATGAGGACAGTCGGAGCGATGTCGCCCTTTATGGCCGTATTGTGGGGCGTGCCCTTGGAAAAATGCTCGAGCTTCCTGTCGTGGAACATCACGGGTTTCATGGTTTCTCCTTTTGCTTCAGCTGCCGCTTCTCTCGTATGGCTGGCCAGATGCCCTGGGGGCATATTCCTTGCCGGAGAAGACGACGAGGGTTATGAGAGTTATTATATAAGGCATTACGCTAAAAAATTCAGATGGCAAGAAACGCAGGCTCTGTATATTAACCATGTAGATCGAGAGGGCGACCGCGGTTCCAAAGAGCAGGGATGCTCCAGAGATGCCTTTGGGCCGCCATCTCCCAAAGGATACCGCGGCGAGGGCGATAAAGCCCGCGCCGTTGATCGTGTACATCGTGTATTGGATTGTCTGCGTGAGCACAAGACATCCGCCGGCGATTCCCGCAAGCGCTCCTGATATCATGACGGCAATGTAGCGCATTTTTCGAACATCGACGCCTGCGGATGCCGCCGCCTGGGGGTGCTCGCCGCAGGCTCGCAACCTCATCCCGAAGGGCCTCTTGTATAGCATGAACCAGGCTAAGAGCACGGTGACGAGGGCGATCCACGCCGTAGGATAAATGCCTCCAATGCCCGGCATCATGCCCAGTCTGAAAGGCGCCGTCCTCTCCATTTTGAAAATTATCTGGGCAAGGAAAACCGTACCGCCGGTGGAAAGAAGGTTGATGCCCGTGCCCGAAACAACTTGATCGGCGTTGAGCGAAATCGAGGCGAAGGCATGAATGAGCGAAACTGCGAGCCCGATCCCTCCGGCAATGATCAGGGCCACCCAGACAGAGAGAGAAGTGGCTGGTTCGAGGAAGTAATGCATCGTGGCGGCGGTAAAGGCGCCCACTCCCATAAGGCCTTCGAGAGCGATGTTCACGACGCCAGCCCGTTCACATATCATGCCGCCTACGGCGGTAATCAGAATGGGCGATACAATCATTAGAACGGAGGGGATCATCGCGATGAGGCTATTCATCGAGGGCCGCCTTTTGGGATTGGGCCGTCTTTTTGGCTTTCCAATCGAGGAAAAGCCGTACTCCCGAACGAAGCGATATAAGGACGACGACGAGTCCTGAAATGATGAGGGTGATTTCCTTGGGAATCTGCCTTGACTGCATGAGTGGCTGGGCGGAAGCGAGCATTCCGAAGAGAAGGCCCGATATAAGCGTCCCGCCGGCCGAATTGTTGCCGACAAGTGCGACGGCGATGCCGTTAAAGCCATAGTTATCATATCCGCCCAAAACTCGTCCATAGCTGAAAGAACCAAGCGCCACGGCAGCCCCGGCGAACCCAGCGAACATTCCCGCCATGAGCATGGAGGTCGTTATACTGCGCGTCACCCTTATGCCGGCATATCGCGCTGCGTCCTTGTTAAGCCCCGTCGCTCTAAGCTCGAATCCCAATCGCGTTTTCTCGATAACAAACCAGTAGACGACGCACGATAACAGGGCAATCCATAAGCCGAGATTCAGGCGAGAGCCATTCGTAAGCTGTTCGAGAAAAGGACTCGAAAGCCTCGCCGTATCGGGAAAACTTGGAGTTTTGTAGGTATTGGATCCGGGAATCTGCATGCTCGACCAGCGGGAGAAGAAGAAGGCGATATAGTTCAGCATGATCGTGGCAACAACCTCCGAAACCGCGAATTTCGCCTTGAGCCAGCCAACTATTCCGCCCCAAAGCGCTCCCGCAAGACCCGCGGCCGCGACTGCCACCATCCAATGCAGTCCGGGAACCGGGGGGAAATACAGGGCTATGAATTGAGCCGCCGTCAAACCGACGATATATTGGCCTTCAGCGCCGATATTGAATAGCCCGGTTCGCGCCGCGAAGCCCATCGAAAGCCCGCAGAGGATCAAAGGTATGCTCGCCGTCAGCCATTCGCCAATATAACGGGCGTTCCAGGAGCCCCTCGTTATATCGAAACCGGTAAGGGTCTGCAGCATGGCCGAGTACATGCCGGCGGGATTCCTGCCTACAAGAAGTATGAGGAGAGTGCCACAAAGGAAGCCCAGTAGCACAACCGAAATCGAAACGGCTTTTTGATCGGCGAGAAGTCTTTCAAGCCGGCCGGCGCCTCCGGTTTTCCCTGTGGCATCTGATTTAGCGCGATTTTTTGTATCAATCACGGCGTTCCTCCGGAAGTCTTTCGGGAAATGCCCGCCATCATCGCGCCGATTTCCCTTTCATCGGCCGATTCGCCATCGACAATGCCGACGATCTCCCCTTTGGAAATCGCCGCGATCCTGTCGCACAGGTTGAGGATTTCATCCAATTCAAATGAAATGAGAAGGACGGCGCGCCCCTTGTCCCGTTCCGCGATGATCCGTGAATGGATATTCTCAATGGCGCCAACATCGAGCCCCCTTGTAGGCTGGGATATCACGAGAAGGTCTGGCGAAAGATCGATTTCGCGGGCGATAATGGCTTTCTGTTGATTGCCCCCTGACATGGACCGCACCTTCGTCGCGGGGCCTTCACCCGTCCTAATATCAAAAGCCTTTATGAGCCTTTCGGCATTTTTCTCGATAGCTGAGCGGTCAAGGATACCGAATTTGCCTCGATAGGCGGCTGAACCATACGTTTTCAATATGAGGTTTTCATCGAGGCGAAAATCGAGGACAAGTCCATGTTTATGCCTATCCTCGGGCACGAAACCTACCCCGTCGGCGATCCTCTCGCGGATAGGGGACCGTGAAATATCCTTATCTCCGAGAATGATTTTGCCGCTTTCGATTGGCCTAAGCCCCGTGATGGCTTCAACCAATTCAGCTTGGCCATTTCCATCGACTCCAGCCACTCCCACGATTTCGCCGCGATGTACTTCGAGGGATAGCCCTCGGATCGCCTCAAGGCCCCGGGAATTTTTCACGAAAAGCTTTTCCAGCCTCAGGACCGTCTCGCCAGGATTCGCCTTTGATTTGGAGGTCGTGAAATGGACTTCTCTTCCAACCATCATGGCCGCCATCTGAGCCTCTGTCGTTGATTCGACATCGACGGTGCCAACCAGCTTTCCCCTTCGGAGAACCGTACAGCGGGAAGCCGCTTGCTTTATCTCTTTGAGCTTGTGGGTTATTAGGATTATCGTTTTGCCTTCCGATTTCAGCCTTTCGAAAATCTGCATGAGCTCATCGACTTCTTGCGGAGTAAGGACCGCGGTCGGTTCGTCAAAAATGAGAATATCGGCTTTGCGATAGAGAATTTTTAATATCTCCACGCGCTGCTGCATTCCCACGGTAATGCTCTCTATCGTCGAATCCGGATCGACATCGAGCCCATAGAGTTCAGAAAGTTCCCGTACACGTTTTCTGGAGGTCGATAGATCGATATTGCCGATCCAGTTCCTGGGTTCGCTACCCAAAATTATGTTTTCAGTGACGGTATAATTATGGACGAGCTTGAAATGCTGATGGACCATGCCGATGCCAAGGAGCGTGGCATGATTGGGGTCGCGGATCTTTACTTCCTTTCCCCTGACAAGGATGGTACCGGCGTCCGGTTCATACAGTCCAAAAAGAATGGACATGAGAGTCGATTTGCCTGCACCGTTTTCTCCCAAAATGGCATGAGTCTCATTGTTCAATACTCGAAGTGTGATGTTATCGTTGGCGACGACGCCAGGGAAAGCTTTTGTGATTCCATCCATCTCTATCGCGTAAGAAGCCATATGGGATTCTCCTGACCGAGCAGGTACGTTAACAAGCGCCTATTTCCGCGCGCAGACTTGTTTTCATCTTCGAAAAAGGGGGCCGAGCGATTGATTTAGCCCGCTGCGGCCCCTGTTTCAAAGCAGACTTTGCTTATTGATTGTCCGTAGCTTGAAGATTGTTGGGAACGAGACCTGCGGCCTTGGCTTCGGCATAGGTCGGGATAACCTTGATTTCTCCCTTGATGATCTTGTCCTTGACTTCGTTGACCTTCTTCACGATGTCGGCGCCAAGTTCGGCGTTCTTGTCAGAAAATCCGACGCCGTCGGCCTTGGTGTCGAATACGACCACCGAGCCCTTGAATGTCTTGTTCTTTACCTGATCCAGGGCGTACTTGGTAGCTGATTCTACGCGCTTTAGCATCGACGTGAGAACGGCGGATTTGCCATCGGCATAGACTCCATCTTCGTACTGGTCAGAATCGACGCCGATCGCCCAGACGTTCTTGCCCTGGGAGCGATATTCCTTGGCTTGGGCGATGGTGCCGTTTCCGGTGCCGCCCGCGGCGGAGAAGATCGCGTAAACGCCGGAATCGTACCAGTTCTTGGCTTGGGCTTTCGCGAGCTCGGGCTTGCCCCAATCGTTGGCGTAGTAATCAATGAATCCGGCATTGGGAAGAACGGATTTGATGCCCTGCACCCAGCCCATTTCGAATTTCGTGATGACGGGACTGGGAACGCCGCCGATGAAGCCGAATTTCGGATTCGCTATGCCGTCGGCCTGAGCTTTGAGCGCCGCGGCGACGCCGACGAGGTAGGAGCCCTCATGCTCAGAGAAAGTGGCTTCCATGACATTGGGCTTGCCGATCCAATCGACGTCCACAATGAGGTATTTCTGATCGGGATATTGGGGCGCGACTTCGGTAAGTGCATCGGCGAAGGTGAAGCCTGTAACGATGATAAGATCATACTTCTCATCGGAGGCTTGCTTGAGGTTCGGGATGTACATGTCTTGAGTCTGGGCGGTCACGACATCGTAGAGTTTGCCCTTCTGCGCTGGCTTTTCCCAGGTGTCGCCGTAGAAGCTGAGTATGCCCCTCCATGCGGCAGCGTTGAATGACTTGTCATCAATGCCGGTGGCATCGGTGAGAAGCCTGGATGTCGGCAGCGCCGATTTGCTTTTTGCCTGACCATTTCCGCAGGACATGGCGATGATCGACACGGCTGCTAAGATGATCGCTAGGGTCCTTTTCATAGATTTCCTCCCTTATGCTTAGCGGCGCCATCCGGCGTCGCAAAATGCGCGAATCGATTCGAAGAAGAGTGGGGTCAAATTTCCGCCACCACATGGCCGTGATAATATTCATCTCTCAGCTGCTTCACTTGTTCATCCTCAAGATAATCGTCGAAACTCATGTAGCGGTCTATGATGCCGCCCGGACAAATTTCGATGACGCGGTTGGCGATCGATGTGACAAATTCGTGGTCATGGCTCGCGAAAAATAGCACGCCTGGAAATTCAATGAGCCCATCGTTGAGCGAGGTAATGGCTTCGAGATCAAGGTGGTTCGTTGGTTCGTCCATGATGAGGAAATTCGCCCCCGAAAGCATCATGCGCGAAAGCATGCAGCGTACCCGTTCGCCTCCGGAAAGGACTTTGACAGGTTTTAGCGCCTCGTCGCCGGAAAAAAGCATCCGGCCGAGGAAGGATCGAATATAGGTGTCGTCATCTGAGTTAGTTGACTGTTTGAGCCAATCGACGATGCTGGTGTCCGACATGAAGAGCGGAGTTGCGTCTTTTGGGAAATATGCCTTTTCGACGGTCTGGCCCCAGTAGAGATCACCTGCCGACAAGGGCGTTTCGCCTCCGAGGGCCGCGAAAAGCGACGACTTGGCGATATGCTCATGGCCGACGAATGCGATCTTGTCTGTTCGGTTGACATTGAGAGAAAAATCCTTGAGTACTGGCTTCCCTCCTATTTCAATCGAAAGGCCGACGATTTTCAATGCGTTATTGCCAATTTCTCGCGACGGCTTGAAGCTTACATAAGGGAATCTCCGAGAAGAAGGAACGATATCTCCCAACACCAGCTTTTCCAGGATTTTTTTCCGCGAAGTAGCCTGTCTGGATTTGGAGGCATTGGAAGCGAATCGCTGGATAAATTCCTTGAGGTCCTTCATCTTGTCCTCGCGGCGTCTTTTATCATCCTTCTGCTGTTGCACAAGGATCTTGTTCATCCTGTACCAGAAGTCATAGTTGCCCGAGTACATCCGAATGTGCCCGAAGTCGATGTCGCATATGTGGGTGCAAACGGCGTTGAGAAAATGCCTGTCATGCGAGACCACGATGACTATGTTAGGGAATTCGATGAGGAACTCCTCGAGCCATGCGATGGAGTCCAGATCGAGTCCGTTCGTAGGCTCATCCAGGAGGAGTATGTCGGGATTGCCGAACAGGGCTTGCGCAAGGAGGATGCGAACTTTATAGGTCTCGCTCACTTCTTTCATAAGCTTTTCGTGGAGAGCCTCGGGGACGCCGAGGCCTGAAAGCAACATGGCCGCCTGAGATTCAGCTTCCCAGCCACCCAACTCGGCAAATTCAGCCTCCAGTTCGCTTGCCCTTATGCCATCGGCTTCCGAAAAATCATCCTTGGCGTAGATGACATCTCTTTCCTTTGCGATGGAATGAAGTTTTTCGAATCCCATGACTACCGTATCCAGAACGCGATGCTCTTCAAAAGCGAAATGGTCCTGTTTTAAGGTCGCCATGCGGGATCCCGCCGATATGACGATATCCCCGCGATCGTGCTGAAGCTCGCCGGAAAGGATGCGCAGAAAGGTTGTCTTCCCCGCTCCATTGGCTCCAATGACGCCATAGCAATTGCCAGACGTAAATTTAAGGCTAACATCCTTGAAAAGGCTTCTTTCTCCAAAGCCAAGGGCTAATTCGGTTACTGATATCACAATAAGAATACTCCCTGCAAATGCGATGAATTTCAAGGGGTCGAGGGTGGAATTGACCGCTATTTCGCGGCTCCTGCCATTGCCTTCTTGTTGACGGGAAGGATTTCGGAAGGTACACATAATCAGGAGTTCTTGTGACGAAGATTCTTTTGCTGTCAGATATTCACGGCCGGATTGATATGGCTTCGGCTGTCGCTAATAAATATCCGGACATCGATCAAATACTCATAGCGGGAGATATCACCAATTTTGGAGATGCCGATGTGGCCAGGTCGGTTGTTAGCGCGCTGATGGGAAATCGGAAATCTCGCGCGCTATCCGTTGTCGCAGGGAACTGCGATCCTCTCTCCGTCAGGCGATATCTGGGGGCCGCTAACCTTACCATTGAAGGCCGAAAGCTGGAAATGCCTTTTGGAACGCTCGTGGGTGCCGGCGGTGGCCTCAAACGGGCGGGACTTACAAGTTTTGAGCGCACGGAGAACGAACTGAAAGAAGCGCTGGAAAATTGGCTTGCCTTGGCCGGCAGGGAAGGGCGGCGGCCCCTTATTGTGCTGACGCATAATCCGCCCTATGGTACAAACGCGGATCGCCTCGGTGGCAAGCATGTTGGCAGCATGGAATACGCCCGAATGATCCTGGAATACATGCCCGATGTGTGGGTATGCGGGCATATTCATGAATCACGCTGCGTCTCGCTCGAAGACGGGACCCTCGTCGTGAATCCCGGCCCCTGCAGCTGCGGCTGCCATGCGATACTGGAGATAAAGGAAGGCCCCGACGGGAAAGCTCTCGTCAGGGCCGAACTATTCAGGTAGCAAAACGCGCAAGCGATCCGAATCATCGTCCCGAAGGGCTGTAGAGATATTTGAAGTAATCCATCCCTGTGGACAAAGTTTTTTTGAAATTAGGGACTGTTGCCTTATACGATTCCATGGCCTTCCAGAATTCAAAGAATGAAGGATCTCTGCCGTACGCGTCGGCGAAAATCTTTGTGGCTTCGGCATCTGCCTTGCCTTTGAGAGTCTCAGATTTCGCGTAAGCGGATGAGAGTATGGATCTTTGTTCGTTTTCGAGCTTCCCTAGCCATTCGGCTTTCTTGCCTTCGCCGTAAGAGCGGAACGCTTGGGCAATCTGATTTCTTTCCTTTATCATCCTTTGATACACGCTGTCCGTGAGTTCCTCGGAATATTTGATCTGTCGAGGGATTATATCCAGGACCTCAATGCCATATTCGGGGACTATCGACGCAACTATTTTTATCATCTCGTCAGACAGCACTTTGCGGCCTTTTTCGATTTTCTCGAATTGGGTCTGAGAAATGGTCAGCTCTTCGAGCGATGAGGAGCCTTCAGATTCTCCTGTCTGGAAGGTTTCAATAGCCCCTGATTTCATGATCTCGTCCGAATTTCGTACAGCTTCCCTAAGGTAGTTGGAGGAGATGACGGTTCGAACGGCTGAATCTATGACATCATCCAGTCTGCCATAGGCGCTTTCCAGGCTTCCAACCGATTCATAGAATTTTATTGGGTCCGCGATCCTCCAGCGGGCAGTGGTATCCACCCAAATGAATTGGTTTTCCTTGGTGGGAATTCGCTGCTTTTCGCCATCCCAAGAAAGCAATTTCTTGGGGTACTTGATGACATCGTCGACGAAGGGACTTCGGAATTTAAGTCCGGCATCCTGGTATACCTTCATTATTTTGCCGAAGCGTACGACGACAGCTTCCTCACCTTCGTTGAGAATGAAAAATGGCCCAGCGATCAGGATGCCTGCAACAACCACGGCGATGGCAGCGACTATGATGAGTGTCTTTTTCATTTGACCTGCTCCTTGGGCGCCTCAAGGATCTTGAGCGGAATAAGGTTTGTAAACGACTTGTCGATCAACTCGACATCCTTGCTTCCCGCGAATACATCGTCCACCATTTCATAATAGAGCCGCTTCCTCGTGACATCGGGAGATTTGCGGTATTCATCCAGCACGGAAATGAATCGCGCGACGTCGCCCTTTGCCTTGTTGACCCGTTCTGTGGAATAACCCTGGGCTATCTCGAGCATTTGATCGGCTTGGCCTTTGGCTTTAGGAATCTCGGAATTGTACGCTTCCTTTCCCTCATTGATGAGCCGATTCATATCCTGAATCGCCTTGTTTACATCTTCGAATGCATCCTGAACACCCGCTGGCGGTACAATATTTTGGAGCTGAACCTGTGTGACTTCAATTCCGAGGGTGTATTGCTTGAAGATGTCATTCATCATCTTAACGGCATTATCCTGGATGTCCTGACGATTAGGACCAATGACACCGAGAATCAGGCGGTCGCCAACGAGACGATTCAGAACCGATTGGGAAATATCGCGAATTGTCTTCTGCTTGTCCGAGACATTGAAAAGCCAGGCTCGAGGATCGTTGATTTTATATTGGATTATCCATTCCACATCGACGATATTGAGATCGCCGGTGAGCATCGTCGATTCATCGGGATATTTTTCTTCGGAGTATTGCGTAACCACGCCGCTCTTAATCGTCCGAAACCCAAACGTCTCAGTCTGGATGACTTTAGTCTTAACGATATAAGCCTTTTGCAGGCCAAATGGCAATTTATAATGAAGGCCTGCACCTAGCGTCTTCGTATATTTGCCGAGCGTGGTGACAACGGCGTTCTCCGTCTGGTCGACGATGATAAAACTCGTCGAAAGGAAGAAGATCACCGCCAGAGCCACGATGGCAATAACTATGACTGGCCCCTTTAAAGCGAATTTTGGCACTTTGGGCTTGAAAACCGGATCGGGCATAAATATCCCCTCCTAGATTCGGAATTGACGCAGTGTTGAATATACATCATTTTCCGTTATCGAAAAGGTCGATTGCAGCTTTTCCAGAAAACAACGAGGCAATGGAGCGATTAGATCGAGCGGAACGTCGGAGAAAGGCTGGGTTTCAAATGAAAGCTTCCAAGCATGGAGATAATAGGGCATCGGCGCCGGCGCTCCGCCGTATTTCAAATCCCCTGAGAGAGGATGACTGTGGGCAGATGCCTGTGCTCGTATCTGGTGTGTTCTGCCCGTTTCCAGGTTCATGGCGGCAAGCGTAAAATCGGCGGTGGAGAGAATTGGGGTCACTTCCGTAAGGGCTTTTTTCGCATCGCCTGGCGCAGCGTTTAGCCCGCCGATAAAACTTTTGTGTAGCGAGGGATCGCGCGTCATCAAGTCATTCCAGGTGAGCCGAGCTTTAATCCTGCCTTCGAGCAGCGCGAGATACACTTTTCGCACCGAGCCATTTCTGAGCGCCTCGCTGAATATCCGGGCGCCGGAAATGCTGCGCGAAAACGCGATCATCCCTGAGGTATTTCTATCGAGCCTGTGGAGAGGTCCCGGCGAAAAAGCCTGCGACGCCTCGAGTTTTCCTGCAAGATAGCCCCTAACCCAAGCTTCAAGGCTGTCCTCTCCATCGTGAACAAGCGTTCCGGCAGGTTTGTTTATGAAAAGCAAGTTCTCGGTTTCGAGCAAAATAATTGATGAGTCTAAAGAATGAACCCATACTTGAAGGCTATCGAGCGGTTGAGCGCTGGGTTTGATCGGTGAAGCAAGATATTTCGGAAGGCTATACTCGATTACATCGCCTGCCCGGCATCGATATTCCGGAGACTGGCGAGTCCCATTGACACGGATGTTCCCTTTGCGTATCGCCTTGTGGATAGTCGAAAGCGGCAGTTCAGCGAGCGCTATTCGCAAAATTCTGTCGAGTCTTCTGCCATCGTCATTCAGCCCGAGGCGCAATGTGTTGCCAGCTTTCATCCATTTGATAGTATATGCAGGCCGCCCTCGGGTCAATGAAGCAGAGATGGGTTGGCGCTCGTCAAAGGCTTGACAATGAAGGGCTGGAACGGGAAACTGCGAATGCGATGAGAACAACAGACGCTGAAGGACTTAGGATACTATTTGCCAATCCGATATTTCTTTCGGCTTTGTGCAGCCTATTCATCGCTCAATTCATAAAAGCGGTCATATCGCTCCTCAAAGCCAGGCAGGAGCCTCTCCATGAAGCCATGCTCATATTCTTTTGGCGGACGGGCGGGATGCCTTCAAGCCACTCAGCGGTTGCCGTCTCTATAAGTACCGCCGTTGCCCTCACTGAGGGATACTCAAATCTTTTTATTGTATCGCTTTTCCTTTCGCTTATAGTAATTAGGGATGCCTTGGGCGTGCGACGATCCGCTGGCCTGCAATCGAAAGCATTGAATCAGCTTGGTTCCGATTTGTCGGCAAAATTCGGCATTAGATATGAATCGGTAAAAGAAGTGCATGGCCACACATGGCCGGAAGTGCTGATTGGCGCTATTTTAGGCTTCTGCATAGCTTTCGCTTTCTGCAATCTCAGACTTTCCAGACAATAGCCATTGCCATACAATAGTCTATAATTTCGACATTGTATGACAGTGTCTTATATGTACATAAAACCATAAAAAAATGGATTGATGATGATTGCTCTTTCCCAGGATTGCCGTTGTAGTATAGAATCGTTGAATCACGTCAAAGGTACAAGGTAGATGCAAGGGACGAAGGTCATTCTTGGGACATACAACACAATGCCGGACGGCGCTTCCGGGAAAGTTTTTGAACTTACCTACCAGCGCTCGTGGCGTCCCTTCCTTTCAAGCCTTTATAAATTTCAGAATATTTCCGCAGTCCTCTATTATTCCGGCATTGTCCTTCAATGGATTGAGGAAAACCATCCGGAATTTCTGCTGCTCTTGGAGGAAATGGCGGGAAGAAAGCAAATAGAGCTTCTTGGAGGGGGATACTTCAATCCTCTGTTTCCCATTCTCCAACCTTCAGACAAGGTTGGACAAATAGAAATGCTTACGACCTATCTACGAAAAGCTTTCGGTCGTCGCCCCTCAGGGGGCTGGCTCTATGAATATTCGTGGGATTCAGGTCTTCCCGTCATATTCCGCAACTCTGGACTTTCCTACTCTTTTCTTCCATCGGAAATTCTCGCTGAAGGCGGGTTCATCGAGGATGGGCGATACGCCCCACTCGTAACGGAAGATCAAAGAAAACTTCTTTATATTTTTCCTGTGTTTGACCTGGATCAAACGTTCGGGCAGCCTCTCCCCTTCGAGTCTGCGCTCGAGCGACTCATGGCGCAGTATCCAGAATGCCCCTTGTATACGATGATGGTGGATGGACATTCAGTACCAGGAATGTGGGAAGTATCTGCACTCGAATCGCCTGATGTGATGTTCGAAAAATCTTTCGCGTGGTTTCAGAAAAATTGCCTCGACATTGAAACGCTTTCCGCGCAGAGCTATGTACGATCGCTAAAAAGTGGGAAGCTTTTCTATCTTTCCTCATGTTGCTCGACTCGGCTTGGCACGGGGTTTGGCAATAGCGCGGGGGAGACTTCACTCCGCTGCACATCATCTCTCGCGAAACAATTGATCTTGAAAAATCCTTTCAGCAAACATCTTTATGATAAAATGTACCATGTGCATACTTTGATGACACTTCTGCGAGGAGACAAAGCCCGAAAAAAGAGCGCTCAGGAAGATCTTTGGCGAGCTCAAAACGGTGAAGCGTATTGGGAAGGCGCGGTGGGTGGCGTGCGAAGGCCGGAAGTAAGGATAAATGCGTATAAAGCGCTCATCGAAGCGGAAAAGGCAACACGAATACATGGGAGCTTCAGTCCGGGTATCGTCATAGATGATATCGATTGCGACGCGGAAAAGGAAATTCTCTACCAAGCCGCAGATATGAATTGCTATATTCATGCGAAAGGCGCCGCGATGTTCGAGCTTGATTCCTTCAGAAGCAAACAGAATTATTGCTGCGTCTATGATCTCAACGCGAAACGTTCCTCGAGCAGTTTCGTTGATCATATCTTTTCCGCATCCGGTTTCGATGTGGAACTGCTCAACCTTGCTTTGCAGTCTTATTCGGTGAACGATAGGGATAAAAGCCCTCAAAAGGTTATTTTTGGCAAAGATTTTCTAATTAAATCAGGAACGAGCCACAATGCTTTTTCCATCAAAAAATCATATTTTTTCCAAAAATACTGCATTAGCGTCGATATGGAAATAGTCAACCAATCCCAACACCAAGTCCCATTCCGCTATTGCTCTGAAGTCAATATCCAGCCTTCGCCGAATTTTGAAGATGTTGAATTCTATGCGATGGATGTACGGGACAAGAAGAAGATATCGCCGATGCTGAAACCGCCCTCATTTTCCGCTGAGGCAATCATAATGCAGACTATCCAGGGCAAGGAATTGATGGAAATCCGATCAGACAAGCCTTTCAAGCTTCAACTCGAGCATTTTCTCGACAAGCTCGATACGCCTCAAATTCTTAAGCTCCATGATGGACCTATGGACTCTGATGCAAATAGAATCGACGGCGAAGTTTTATATCAGGGCACACGAATGCTTTTTGGCTGGGATGTCGATATGCCGGCTGATTCCATGGCAAGGTTCTCGCTATCGCTTCATCTTCGAAGCTAAGGCCGATTCCCAGCTTGCCGTTGGATGCGTTTTTCCCCTACAATAAGGCTATGTCAGCACCCCACTTCCCCGAAAAGATGTTAGGGAAACGGATACACTTCATAGGCGCGAAAGGCACTGGCATGACAGCCATGGCTGAAATCCTCGCAGCGAAAGGGGCGATTCTCACTGGAAGTGATGTTCCTGATATTTTCTACACCGATGCCATACTCAAATCCATCGGCATGAACGTACATGAATCCTTTGATGCCCTTCATGTGAGCTCCGATATCGATATAGTCATTTTCTCCGATGCTTACAATCCAGTATCAAATCCAGAAATGGCTGAAGCGACCAGAAAGGGCCTGCCAATGTTCAGCTTTGCGCAGGCGCTAGGAGCGCTTTCCAGGGTGAGCGATTCTTCGGGAATCGCGGGCGTGCATGGCAAGACAACCACGACAGCCATGGCAGGCAGCATTTTGGCATCCTTGCGGAGTCCCGTCACAATCCTTACAGGTTCCGCGGTTTCGTCCTTCAGTGACCGCTGTACGCTGATATTGGGCGATAAATACCTGGTGGCAGAAACAGATGAGTACAAGCGCCACTTCATGAATTTTTCGCCGCATAGAATACTGCTTACCAGCGTTGAAAGCGACCATCAGGATTTTTATCCTACCTATGATTCAATCCGCCAGGCATTTTGCGATTTTGTCATGTCACTTCCGGCGGGGGGATTGCTGATTTACTGCGCCGATGACCCGGGTGCCTCGGAAGTGGCGAATTTGGCGATGTCTAAACGCGACGATCTGCGCTATGCGCCGTATGGCTTTACCGCTGGAGGCCCCTGGAGGATAGAGTCCATCGCTACGTCTGAAGGGGAATCAAGCTTTAGCATCGCCGCCTGCCAACAGGTATTCAAGCTTCACGTGCCGGGGAAACACCTTGTCCTCGACGCGGTCGGCGCCTTGGCGCTCGCGATGGATATCGCCGGCAGAGCTCCGGAATCCATATATCGCCGCGATGACGACCGGGCACATGTCTTTTCCGATAAGCAATGGCTGCAGGCAAATTTAGCGCTCGCGCAGTTCAGGGGATCCCGCAGGCGAAGCGAAGTGATCGGAGAGGCTTCAGACGTGCTGATAATGGACGATTATGCCCATCACCCGACCGCGCTTAAGGCAACGATAGCGGGAATAAAGGCTTTTTGGCCTTCCAGGCGCCTCGTTGTTGACTTTATGTCACATACGTATTCGCGCACCATAGCGCTTATGGATGATTTCGCCGCAAGCCTGGATGAGGCGGATTGCCTGATCCTCCATGGCATCTACGCTTCGGCGAGAGAAGCTCCCGTAGAGGGCGTGAGCGGCAGAACTCTGTTCGAAAAAGTCAAAGCCCGAAGACAGGATCTGCTGGATGTCACCGATACAGCAGAAACCGCCCCGGTCAGCACGGGCGACGATCGTGGCTTTCTTCTTTATGTGGAAGACCACAAAGACGCGGCGTCGCGCGCATATTCCCTCATAAGGGCGAATGATCTATTCATCACCATGGGCGCTGGAGACAACTGGAAACTGGGCAAGACAATTTTCAGACAGCTAAAAGAAAAGGAAGAGAACCATGCTTAAAAGTATGACTGGCTTCGCGCAAAGCGATTTTGAAGCCGAAGGCTTAGCCGGCAGCATGCAGCTAAAAGCATACAATAACCGCTATCTCGATATTTCGATTTCACTGCCTCCGCAACTTTCCAGTTTTGAACCCAAGATTCAACAGATGATCGGGGAGCGCCTCAATCGTGGAAAGGTGGAATTCAATCTTAAGCTTAAGAAAATGGATCGGCCACTATCCATTCGCCCCGACGCCGCTGCGGCCAGGGCCGTCTACGAGGCAATCTCATCAATCGCCTCGGAATGCGGAATCGAAGAAAAGCCTTCGCTAGGCCTCATTGCTTCCTTCGAAGGTGTTCTTTCCTATGAAAAGGATTTCGACGCGGAGAGCGCTTGGAAGCCTATCGCAGATGAGCTGATTATCATTTTGAAGGATTTCGAGGCTTCGCGGCAGAGGGAAGGGAAAGCTACCGAAACGAATATTTTTTCCGAACTGGAACGTTTCGGGACAGGTCTCGCCACGGTCAAAAAGAACGTTTCAGAAATCGAATCCACCATCAAGAATCAGCTTCAAGCGCGATTCGAGGACATGCTGCCAAAAGGATACGATGAACAGCGGCTTCTGCAAGAAATTGCCGTCCAGCTAGTCCGCTTCGGCATCAATGAGGAAGTTTCGCGTCTGGAAGCCCATATCTCCGCTTTCAAGGCAATCGCGCAAGAGAGTTCTCCCGCTAAAAAGCTCGATTTTCTTTGCCAGGAGATGAATCGGGAAGTGAATACGATAGGATCTAAAAACATGCTTTTGCCTGTAGCCCACGCTGTTGTGGACATGAAAGACGCTTTGGAAAACATAAGAGAACAGTTGAGGAACGTGGAGTGAACGACATGCGCGCTTCCATCATCGCCATTTCCGGCAAGTCGGGATGTGGCAATACAACGGTATCCCGGCTAGTCGCCGAGAAACTGGGCCGGCAATTTATCAACTACACTTTTAGAAAGATGGCAGAAGAAGAGGGCAAGAGTCTTGCCGATATTCTGGCGCTGGCGGAAAGCGATCCATCCTGGGACAAGAGACTCGATGCCCATCAAGTCGAGCTTGCCCATAAGCAGGATTGCGTCATTGGATCCAGGCTTGCGATGTGGCTTTTGCCCGAGGCAGACCTGCGTGTATATCTAAAAGCGCGGCCCGAGGCGAGAGTCGACAGGATATACGCGAGGGAAGGCGGGATCAAAGATGAAATCGCCTCATTCACGGCTCAGAGAGATATACGAGACCACCGACGCTATATAGAAACATATGGCATAAATTCCGATGATCTGTCTTCCGCACATCTCGTTATAGACACAGAACGTTGGGATGCATCACAGATCGCCCGTATTATAGCCGATGCGTTCATTGGCAGGAGGTAATCGATGCCGACATCAAAGGTGGTCATCGTAACGGGGGCATCCGGGGGCATCGGGAAGGCCTGTGCGGCATATCTTGCCTCAAATGGATACAACGTCTATGGCACGAGCCGCTCAGCAAGCTATGAAGTTGTTGATTACGGCGCACTACATATGATAAAGATGGATGTCACCGACCAGAAATCCATAAGCAAGGCTGTTGGCCTAATCGTGGAGCGAGAAGGTCGCTTGGATGCCGTCATCAATAACGCCGGCTTGCATGTTGTCGGCCCCATCGAATGCATCGCCATTGATGAGTTGGAGAACTGCTGGCGGACGAATTGTCTCGGAGCGATACAAGTATGCAGGGAAGTCTTGCCAATCATGCGACGCCAGGGAAGCGGGCATATCATAAACATCAGCTCGGTTGGCGGAGTCGTTGGCTTGCCTTTTCAGGGCGCTTATTCAAGCTCCAAGTTTGCCCTGGAGGGCATAACGGAATCTTTGCGCGCTGAAGTGCGCCGTTTCGGCATTAAAGTCGCCCTGGTACTACCCAGCGATATCCGACATCAGGATTGTCGAAGCGATTCACCTGTCTCTCAGGACTATGAGGAATCGTTCGGCAGGGTCATGAAGATCGCCTGGGCAGACGAGGAAAAGGGATATCCGCCTGAGAGAATCGGTCCGCTCATTCAGAAGATCTTGAGCAAACGGAACCCCCGCGCCCGATATACCTTTGGCCAAGCATTCCAAAGAGCTGTTCCGATGCTTAAGCGCCTCCTGCCGAATCGCATCGTAGAATGGGCGCTAGGAGCCTATTACAAAGTCTGACTGTCGTCGTCCTTTCAGCCCGCGGCGCGTTCGATGAAGTCGCGCATTCGGCCTCTACGGATTCAGGAGAGATAAGCCATGCCCTTAAGCAAAAAGCAATTTGGGGTTCTTTCTAACGGAGAGGATGTTTCTCTCTACCTGCTCGAATCGGGTGAATTTAAAGCCAGTTGGTGCGATTATGGCGCTTCGTGGCTCAGCTTCATAATGCCGGACAAGCATGGGGTAAAAGACGATGTCCTTCTCGGCTTTTCGACCTTCCCGCCCTATGCGGCCAAGCATCCTTATTTTGGAGCGACGGTTGGGCGAGTCGCCAACCGCATAGCCGGCTCGAAATTCATACTCGACGGAAAAGAATACAAACTTTTTGCCAATGACGGAAAGAATCACCTGCATGGAGGAAGACAGGGACTGGGCAGATCGCTCTGGCACGGAGAAATGGACGTTATTGATGGAGATCCTGCCTTGCGTTTTTCGCTTTTCAGCGCCGATGGGGAGGAAGGATATCCTGGAAATCTTTCGATAGCGGTTACGATCATCTTGAGCCGGAATGGCGAATTGAGCATTTCCTACGAAGCCGAATCTGATCGCAGAACTCCCTTGAATCTTACCAATCACGCGTACTTCAATCTTTTGGGAGAAGGGGCGGGGACGATAGCGAATCATGAACTGAGGCTCCATTGTAGCCATTATCTTCCTGTTGATTCCTCCTTGATACCATTGCCCGGCAAACCCGCGGACGTGGCAGGTACTGCTTTTGACTTCAGGAAACCAAAGCTGATGGGCAGCGACATAGGGCAGGGCTTCTCCGGCTACGATCATTGCTTTGTTATCGATGCTCTTGATGTGAGGGAACCTTTCGCAATCGTTTCGGAAAAAACTCGAGGAAGACAGCTTTCCGTAAGCACAACATCACCGGCGGTGCAGTTCTATACAGGGAATTTCCTTGATGGCATAATAGGAAAGGGCGGATCAGTATATGGGAAGCATTCAGGGTTTTGTTTGGAAACCCAGTATTATCCCGATTCGCCAAATAGGCCGGATTTTCAATCGTGCCTCGTAGAGCCCGGGAAAAAATGGCATCATGGGACGAAATATGAATTTTCTATACTATGACAGTTAGAAAAAATCATTATTTTTGAAACTAGGAATAAGTAAAATAGCGAATATATATGATATATCATACAAGGAGAACTAGATGTTGGAAGAATTAGCAAAGCCTATTTCAGATTTGCAGGCTGAAATCAGCGATATTTGGGGGCGTCTTTGACGCTGAAACTCTCGAAAAAAATGTAAAGGAAAAAGAAAAGCTTTCATCGGAACCTGATTTCTGGAACGATTCGGCGAAAGCGGGAAGGATATTCGCGAATATAAAGCAGCTTAAAGATCGCATTGATACCTGGAAGAAACTCAATACTGATATTCAATCGCTTAGAGAATTTTACGCTCTCGCGGTTGAGGAAGAACAGCGTGATCTTGAAGCTGATCTAAAAAATACATTGGACGATGTGAGAAAGCGCTTTGATGAGGCAGTCATTTTGGAGCTGCTTTCGGGCGAAGCCGATTCATCCGATGCCTATCTCGCTATACATGCGGGTTCAGGGGGAACCGAAGCCTGTGATTGGGCGAGCATGCTGCTTCGCACCTACACGAGATGGGCGGAGAGAAGAAACTTCAAAACCGAAGTGGTGGATATGCTGGAGGCAGAAGGCGGCATAAAATCCGCCACGATCCAGATAAGCGGCGCTTATGCCTATGGATATCTAAGGGGTGAGAGTGGCGTACACCGGCTTGTCAGGATTTCGCCCTTCGATGCGAACGCGAGACGCCATACCTCTTTCGCTTCCGTGTACGTTCTTCCTGTTCTTGATGATTCGATAACGATCGATATACGACCTGAGGATATTAGAATCGACACATATCGTTCGGGAGGAGCCGGTGGCCAGAAAGTCAACAAAACCGACTCGGCGGTGCGAATAACGCATTTGGCGACGGGGATCGTCGTGACATGCCAGAATGAACGCAGCCAATACAAGAACAAGGACGTTGCCATGAGCGTCCTCAAGTCCAGGCTTTATGAATATTACCGGCAGGAAAAGGAAAAGGAAAACGCGAAATTCCAGAACGACAAGAAAGAAATCGCCTGGGGTTCCCAGATCCGTTCCTACGTTTTCCAGCCATACACTATGGTAAAAGACCACCGCACGAAATTCTTCGTCGGCAATGTGCATTCCGTGATGGATGGGGACATCGATCCATTCATCGAATCCTACCTGCGCTGGAAATGGAAGGGCGGGGTAGCTCCCGCCGAAGCCGACGATGAGGAAGTGTAATCGAAAAGGACTCCGAGCAGCAGGCACGATATGCCTTCTGCTCGGCCTTTTTTCCTTGAATATCGATGCTCAGGAACAATCCGGCTCCATCGACTCATCAGCGATAAATACGTTGCCTGCCAAGGCTCCGGCGGCTCCTAAAGTGTGGCGGCTGGGAATATCCCCGTTCTATTTCGTATCGCCTGAAGAATTGGCCGTGGCAACGGAAAGCAAATTTGACTTTCCCTTGGCATGCGATTTGGCGCGGAACGCCTCGGAAAATGCCCTATCATTTTCACTCCCGACTATGCTGCTGTCTGATCTGGATCCGCTCCCAAAACGTTCTCTCTCTGTGTTTGCCGGAACGGAAGGAACCGCCACATTTATCCCCGTAGTTCTCAATCCCATCATCTCTGAGGGCATCCTCGTCGATATTGGAAAGGACCTCGATGTATTTTCCGCCAACGATGGCATAGCGACAGGCTTCTACTCGCGGGAAGGCGATTCCATCCGATGCGTGATCCTTTTTTTCGAGAAAGGATTGTCTAAGCCAATCGGGTCAACCAGCTTTACCGAAACCATCGATACCCTGGAAGATATGAAAGACAAGACCCTGCCGCAGATCCTTTCCTGGACAGCGAATAGACCTGTCGGAATCATCGATGTAAAAGTAGCGCCAACTGGCGGTTCCGCGACGATCACGCTTCAGCCAAGCGATTTCGCGGGCGGATCCGAAACGAGTGGTACGCGAGCTTTCGTCTACGAACCTGGGGATTATACTATCGTGGTCTCACGGAAGGGCTATGAAACTGGTCAATTGCGTATTCCAGCGTTTGCGGTCGGTACCTATAGGGCGGCGGAAATTGAGCTGATTCCCGCTATGGGAATTTCCTCGACGCAATCCTCATTCTCTGCCGCGGCTGATTCCTTGAAACTGCTCGATGTAAATGCCTTTCGCGACAAGGAAAAGAAATTCCATTCCGCCTTGGGACGATTCATTCTTGGAGTTCCCATCACCGCAATAGCGCTGGGCACTTTCTTTTCCTACTGGGAAGCATATTCTCGAAGCGCGGCAAGCGCGGGGGCGCTCTATTTCAGCGGAGGTGCCGCTGCCCTTTGCGTCTCTTTCGAGATAGGCTTCATCATTGACACCGCGATAAAACTCGTGGATGTTTTGCGTGCTTCGAAATAAACTGCCTCAAACGGAGAAATCATGGGTTTTGCCGATAAGATAAAAGCATTTTTCAAAAGGACAGGCCTTGATGATGGGGCTTTCGAAGACCTCACTGATCTTCTCGTCGAAGGCGATATCGGGGCTGCCTTCGCTTTTGAGATCGTGGATCACCTGAGGGCCACATGCAGGAAAGAGAAGATCACTGATCTCGAAACGGCAAGAAAAGCGCTTAAGGAAATTCTAAGGCCTTATGCGCTAAAAAAAGACTTCTTCGTCGATACCTCTGTCCTGAATGTTGTTCTCCTCCTTGGAGTGAATGGGGTGGGCAAGACGACGTCATGCGCGAAACTGGCGGTATGGGCTCGAGATCAAGGAATCGAAAACATAATCCTTGCGGCGGGAGACACCTTCAGGGCAGCGGCGGTCAATCAGCTGAAAATACATGGCGAGCGTACGTCAATTCGTGTCGTTGCACAACACCAGGGCTCTGATGCCGCGGCTGTGCTATGGGACGGCATCGAGGCCGCGGGCGCCGGTCGCGCCGGTCTGGTAATCGCCGACACTGCAGGCCGCATGCATACGCGACAGGATCTACTCAAGGAACTGGAGAAGATGAACAGGATTATTACGCAACGCGCGCCCGGCGCGAAATACAGCAAGCTTCTTGTGCTTGATTCAACGACGGGGCAGAATGGAATGCGGCAAGCCGAGACCTTCCATGGGGCGGTTTCTTTAGATGGCGTCATTCTAAGCAAGCATGATTCCACAGCAAAAGGCGGGATGGTCCTGAGCTTGTCGCGGCAGTTCAACTTGGCAACGCTTTTTGTCGGCACCGGCGAAGGATACAAGGATTTTGCTCCCTTCGATCCTGATCGCTTCCTCGATGAATTCATAGGTCTGTAGCGCGGTGACCAGAGCTTCACTTTTTTTCGCCGCGGCGCGATGGGGGTTTTCCGGACGCCGAAAAATGTCCTTACGGCGAGCCATACTCGCCGCCACTGGCATCGCCGCGGGAGTCATGGCCCTAATTGTCGTGCTTGGCGTCATGGGCGGGCTGCAGAAAGGTTACATCGACTCGATACTCGAGATATCCAGTTTCCATCTTAGGGTTGAAGTTCCTGAATCCTTTATCGGCCGTTCTCTGGATTCTTTGCGATCCATCTCTGGGGTGGAATCGGCTGTCGCTTTCAAGGAAACGCATGTTCTGGCTATGGGGCCATCAGGCAAAGCGCTGACGCTCAATCTTCGCGCTTTTCAAGATGGATCGTCGCGCTTTGATCCTTCCCTGGTAAAAGCTTTAGGCCTTTCCTCGCGAGATGAACTGCCTCAAAAGGGCCGCCTGATACTGGGCAAGGAAGCCGCCACGGCTTTGGGCGCGAGTGAGGGGACTTCGATTGAGCTTTTCGGAATGTCGAAAAGCGCTGACGAAGGGATATTGCCGCTGAAACGATTCATTCCATTGGGTGCAACATTCAATTCAGGCTATTATGAATTCGATTCGTCCATGGGGTTCATATCTCTCGAGTCTTCTGATGGAATGGAAGGACTCTTTTCCTCATCTCGCCCCACGATAGGGATAAAGCTCAAAAATCGCTATGATGACTATCGCATAGCGAAAGAAATTCAATCGATGCTGCCTCCGGATGCCAGTGCCGTCCTGTCGTGGCGTGAATTCAACCGCAGCTTTTTCGGGGCTCTGCGTACTGAAAAAACGATCATGATGATTCTCATAAGCCTTATCTTTGTTGTTGTCGGCATCAACATATTTCACGCAATGCGCCGAACGATCGCGGCAAAAATGTCTGATATAGCCGTTTTAAAGGCATGTGGCGCCTCGAACGCCGACATCCGTAGCATATTCGTCATTGATGGAATCTTTATCGGCGTTTCAGGCGCTTTGACCGGCTCCGCTTTGGGCTTGCTTCTAATAGCGAATATCAACAGTATCCTGGACGCGGCCGCCTTTCTCCTACGATCATTCTATTCACTTCTAGCCACCGTCGGGCTTTCATCCCCGAAAGGTGATTTTAGGCTCTTTTCTCCGGCATATTTTTATATTGAAGCAATCCCCGTATCCATATCGTTTGCCGAGCTTTTGTATATAGCGATTGTGGCTGTTGCCTCTACCGCTATTGCTGCTCTCTTGGCGGGGCGCAGGGTTTCGGCCGCGAAGCCATCGGAGGTTCTGAGACATGAATGAACAAGTTGGCATGCCCATCATCGTCTGCAAAGACCTCGTAAAAAATTTCGAAAGCCAAGCCGAGACTCTGCATGTCCTTAAAAGCGTTGATCTCGAGCTTGCCCCGGGCTGTTCCTGCTCGATTATGGGATCGAGCGGCTCAGGCAAAAGCACGCTTCTTTCAATCCTCGGAGGGCTGGAGCATTTCGATTCGGGGGAAGTGACCGTAGGGAATTATGCGCTTCACAAGCTGGCGGAAAAGGCATTGCCTCAATTCAGGAGCAAGGTCGTTGGATTCGTGTTTCAATTTCATTACTTGCTTAAAGACTTTACCGCGATAGAAAACGTGGCGCTGCCTGCATACATGATGGGCGTTCCAAGAAAGGAAGCATGGGCAAAAGCGGAAAATTTGCTGGAAAAGGTCGGGATGTCCGATAGAATGGATCATTTTCCTTCCGAGCTTTCAGGTGGCGAGCGTCAGCGCACGGCGATCGCCAGAGCTCTCATCAACGATCCCTCGGTTGTCCTGGCAGATGAACCCACGGGAAACCTTGATACCGCGAACGCCATGGCAGTCGAGGAACTTATCTATGGATTGCCCTCGCTTTCCGGAGCCACCATTGTTCTGGCGACCCACGATTCCGCTTTGGCGGAAGCCGCGGATCGGAGATTCATGCTTTTCAATGGAAAATTGAGCGCCACATGAAATTCGGATCTTCGTTCTTCATTGCCGCCCGTACCTTGCTGGGAAGGCATACAAAGCCCAAGGCTGATATTTTAAAACGAGCAAGCTCCGCAATTCCCCGCAGGGAGAAGGCGCTCTCATCGTCATCAGGGGGCATGGCGGGCGCGATTCTTGGCATAGGCATAAGCCTCGTTCCCTTGGTTCTCGTCCTCATCGTTTCCGACGGAATGATCCAAGGAATTACGCGACGGTACATGGAAACCAAAACGTATCATATTCAAGTCGCTTTGCCCGACGGATTGAGCGACACCGAATCGCAAAAAGGCATTAAGGCTATTCAATCATTGCCCGGCGTTAAGGCGGCTTTTTTGGAGAGAAATGGAACCGGTGTTGCGGTATCCGCCTCATCGAGCAACGCGGTGATGTTGCGCGCGATCGATCCTTCTTTCTTTTCCAACCCTGGAACAAAGGAATTCCTTTCTGTCGTGGCAGGGAATAGCATCCCGGCAGGGAACAGGGATATCGTCATTGGCTCTTCGCTGGCGACAGCCCTCAAGGTCAAGCTTGGCGATTCATTGACGCTCATCACGCCAAACCCTGAAAAAATGGCAAGCGATACAGTAAGCGCCGACTTTTCCGGGTATTCCCCAAGACTTTCATTTTTCAAGGTTGTCGGCATTGTGAGCGCGGGATATAGGGATCTCGATGCGCTTTGGGCTTTTATCAATCCGGAAATGGGGACGCGGTTGTTGACGTATCCCTCTTCCGCCGCTTTTTTTGGCGTAAAAGTGACGAATCCTTACGCAAATAACCTGGGCGCCGTAAAGGAATCCATCATTGGGCAGCTCAGTTCTCTCTATCCTGACTGGTTCGACCCTTATCTTGCGCGAACATGGCCAGAGATCGAAAGAAGCCTCTATAAATCCTTTGGCACGACAAAATCCATGCTTCTTTTCATTATGGGCATCGCGCTTATCATTGCCGCCGTAAATCTCGGCTCCGCGCTGTCCACCTTTGTTGCCGAACATTCGATGGAAATTGCGGTGCTTAGAAGCGTGGGCGCGACTGACGCCGCGCTGAAACTCATTTTCGTTGGCGCGGGACTCATAACGGGAAGCATCGGCACATTCCTCGGGCTATCATTAGGTCTATTTATTTCCTGGAACGTAAATTATTTGATAACTGGCATTGAGTGGCTCGTTACAATCTTCAACACCGCCATCGCCTTTGCGGGAGGATATCCATCGGTACCTCTTAAGCTGCTCGATCCCGCCTACTATCTGGAAAAAATCCCGATTTCCATCGATTTCGCGCAAATAGCGCTTATCGCCGCGCTTAGCATAGCTCTCAGCGCCGTCGCGTCGCTAATACCAGCTTCGAAAGCCTCAAGAATTTCAGTTCAGGAACTTATACGAAAAATCTGATTCGTTTTCTATTATTTTTTTGAAGTATATGCTATGCTTTCCGCTGTATTTTGGTGTGGAGGGAAGAATGGCGAGAAAAGCAGGTGGGCGCGCATCGGGTTTTGCAGGCGAGTCATTGACTACGACAGGCGCCGAAATGGATGAAGGCGGCAATTCGCCCAAGACAAAAATCCCTGAGAATACCGAGAAGCAAAAAGCGCTCGAGGCCGCACGGCTGCAGATCGAGAAGCAGTTTGGTCTAGGCTCCCTCATGAAGCTGGGGGCTCATCAGAGCGCGCAGGGAATCGAGATAATACCATCAGGATCCATTCTGCTCGATGAGGCGCTTGGCATTGGCGGCTATCCACGCGGCAGAATCGTTGAAATATACGGACCTGAATCATCAGGCAAGACGACGCTCGCGCTCCATGCTATCGCTGAAGCGCAGAAGCTGGGCGGCATCGCCGCATTCATCGACGCCGAACATGCTCTCGATCCGATTTATGCGCGAAACCTGGGTGTCGATATTGACGAGCTTTGGGTTTCTCAGCCCGATAACGGTGAACAGGCACTCGACATCGCCGAATCTCTCATTCGATCGGGCGCCGTTGACGTAATCGTTGTCGATTCTGTCGCAGCGCTTACCCCACAAGCGGAGATAGAAGGGGAAATGGGCGATGCGCATGTCGGCCTGCAAGCAAGGCTCATGAGCCAGGCTTTAAGGAAGCTGGCTGGCACCTTGTCAAAAAGCAAGACAATCTTGATATTCATCAATCAGATACGCATGAAAATCGGCATAATGTTCGGCAACCCCGAAACGACGACAGGCGGCAATGCCCTGAAATTCTATGCCTCGGTCAGGCTTGAGGTCAGAAAAATCGAGACTATGGAAAAGGGCGATGAAGAAGCTATCGGAAACAAGGTGAGAGTCAAGGTCGTAAAGAACAAAGTCGCTCCGCCTTTCAGAAGGGCTGAATTGGAAATCATATTCGGCAAAGGCATTTCCTGGTCAGCCTCCCTTCTCGATGCAGCCGTTAAATATTCCATCATCGACAAGAAAGGAGCCTGGTATACCTGGGGAGATGAAAAGGTTGGACAGGGCAGGGAAAATGCGAAACTATACCTGGAACAGAACCCGGAACCAACCGCCATTATAGAAAAGGCGGTGCGCGTCAAAATTTTCGAGAAAGCTTCCGCTCAGTCTTCGGGAACGGCTCAGGTTGAAGCAACCGCCAACGCTTTAGCCTTAAAGCCCAAGAACGAAATCGATGGCGCGAGTGTCATAAGCGCTGACGATCTCTTCTGAAGAGGCTCATGGAAACCATCTGGCTGGGCATCGGCTCCAACATGGGGAATAAGGCGGCGTCTCTCCGCAATGCGGTCAGCATGCTTGCGGAATTTATGCGCGATCTGCGAGTATCTGGCCTTTGGCTCTCAAAGGCCAGATATGTCCTTGATCAACCCGATTTCCTAAACGGCGTTGTTTCAGGCTCGACTGACCTCAGCCCTCATGAGTTGCTCATTGCGGTAAACCGCGTCGAAGCCGCTATGGGCAGGGATCGATCCTCTGTAGCTCCCAAAGGGCCCCGGACAATCGATATTGATATACTTCTCTATGGCGACAGGATCATCTCTGACAAGGAACTCATCATTCCCCATCCGGGAATGCGGGAAAGAAAATTCGTCCTTCTTCCCTTGTTCCAACTCGCTCCAGGCCTCGTCGATCCGGTCAGTGGAAGAGCATTCAGGGAGTTCCTGGCCGAGCTGCCCCCCCAGGGTATTTACCCGGAGAGTTCCTCCCTATATGATGCGGCGTATCCCTGATGAACACTAATTTTGGCGCTGAGGCCTCTGCCGTCCATTCCCCAGCCTACACCGATACCGGATCCACCCGAAAAACATTCAAGCTGAAAGATTTCGAAGGCCCGCTGGACTTGCTCCTCTTTCTCATAAAACGCAACGACATGAACATCTACGATATCCATATCGCCTCGATAACCGAGCAGTACATCGAATGCCTCAACAGCGAAGAAGGTGTGGATCTCGATGAGCTGTCCGAATTCTATAACTTGGCGGCGACGTTGCTCCTCATTAAATCCAGGATGCTCGTGCCTTCAGGGACTCTCGACGATGATGATATCGACGACCCACGCCAAGGCCTTATAGAAAAGCTCATTGAGTACCAGAAGTACAAGAAACTTTCTGGCCTTATGGAGCAAAGGGAAATGGAAGTAGAGTGGACTCTCGAGCGATCCTGCATGCAGCGTACCCTGCCATTCCCCGACAGGGAAGACGATTCACTCTGGATGGATCTCGATGTGTGGGACTTGCTGCGCACCTTTTCCTCAATGGTCCAGAACTTCAATTCCGAACGCATCATCGATCTTTACGAAGAAGTATCAATCAACGAAAAATTGGCGCTGATGAATGAGCTTCTCGAAAAACGCGAGCATTTTTCTTTCATTGAACTCATCACAAGGCCGCGTTCCGCTCTCGATTTGGCATGCGCTTTTCTGGCAATGCTTGATGCGGTGAAAAACAAGCTGATACGTATTAAACAGCATAAGCTCTTCGGAGACATTCTCATCTTCCGCTATGCGAACGAGGTTCCCAATGGAAAAAACCCCTGAAAATAATGCCTCGGTTGTTGGAGCCATTCTCTTTCTCGAAAGCGAGCCCGTCGGCGAATCATATCTTTCGAGAATCTCGGGCTTGTCCGAGGAAGAGGTGCTGAACGCTCTGCAGAGGCTATCCGCCGAATACGAATTGCCCGTGCATGGGTTCGCGCCACTGCGATCTGGCGGTGGATGGATCCTTGCTCCCAAGGTGGAGCTGTGGGAAGAACTGAAGGATCATTACGGAAAGAAAAATGAAGCCAAACTTTCAAGAGCGGCAATGGAGACACTGTCGATCGTCGCCTATTCGCAGCCGATAACCAGAGCCGAGATCGAAGCAATCCGCGGCGTTTCAGCCGATGGCATGATACGTTTTCTGCTCTCGAGGGAATTCATAAAGGAAGTAGGCAAAAAGGATATTCCTGGAAAGCCTATGCAATATGGCACTACTCAGGACTTTCTCAAGTATTTCAAGCTTGGCTCCATCGCCGACTTGCCCAAGCTCAGTGAAATCGAGAGTAATCGTTTCGAGAAGACGGAAGGCGAACAAGGATGAACGTGCAGCGTGAAAAAATGCGTCTCCAAGCGTATCTCGCGTCGTGCGGCCTGGGATCCAGAAGATCATGCGAGAAATTTATCCTGGATGGTCGCGTATCTATCAATAATGAGGTGGCTACACTCGGCCAGAGCGTTTGCCCCGGGGATATCGTCCGTTTCGATGGACATATAGCCAAGCCTCAGACGCGACTCAGATACATTGCCCTCAACAAACCGCCTGGGTTTGTGACTTCAATGTCAGACGAGAAGGGCAGGCCGGTAGCCTCTTCGCTGCTGGGCAATTCGGTGGAAGAGCGTGTCTACAATATTGGCCGCCTGGACCAATGGTCCTCGGGGCTTCTACTATTCACGAACGATGGTGATTTGACCGCGCTCATGGTCCATCCCAGCGGGCTCATCGAAAAGGAATATCACGTAGAGACTGATCAGACGATACCATCGACCTTTGCCGCCCAATTCATGGCTGGCATCGTGGTCGAGGGCATTACCTATAAGGCAGAATCCGTTCATGTCGTATCGGACAGGACGATGAGCGTCGTTCTCATAGAAGGGAAAAATCGTGAAATAAGGAAAGTTCTGGAGCATTTCGGACTCAGGGCGATGCATCTTAGAAGAATGAGAATCGGACCGATCGAACTAGGCAATCTGGCCGAAGGCGCTCATAGGGAACTTGCTCCGGAGGAAGTATTGGCATTGCGCGACTTTTCCGCGTCAAAGCGGCATAAGCAAGGTACGAATCCATGATAATCGCTCTTGATGGACCAGCCGGCTGCGGGAAATCCACGATAGCCAAGCTCCTTTCTTCGCGATTGGGTTTCGTATACATCAATTCAGGCAGCATTTATCGAGCTATTTCGCTGGCGGCTATTCGGCGGAACATTGGACTGGGCGAAGAATCAGCGCTCATCAATTGCGCCGCGTCAGTCTCGATTGATTGCGATGTCGACGGAACCATACTCCTTGATGATCAGAAAGTCGTTTCCGAATTGCGAACGGCGGCCGTCGATTCGATAGTCGCCCAGGTATCGGCGATTCCGGAAATACGGAGCATCGTTAACGCAATAGTGCGCAAAATCGCCAACTCCAAGGATGCGATCGTCGAAGGCAGGGACATGACAACCGTTGTATTTCCCGACGCCGAGGCGAAATTCTATGTCGACGCTTCGGTTGAGGAAAGAGCTCGGAGACGTTTTGCGCAAGGCTCTTCGACCATGTCGCATGAGGAGATTCTCGAAAATATCAGGATGAGGGATCAAATAGACAGGAACAAGAAAGTGGGAGCGCTAAAAATCGCCGCCGACGCCCTGTATTTGGACACTTCCGACTTGACCATAGAGCAAGTTTATGAGAAAGTATACAGTAAAATTCTACACTTAAGGGAAGCACATGGAGAATAAGGAAGTGGAAATGGACGCCGCCGCTCCCGCCCGCGACGAATTCCAGAC
>Ga0172379_10002487_pt1 | contig 32353 bp, 34 predicted proteins | sample GrowelOW334metaG_FD_119756 | JGI IMG/M metagenome (GOLD analysis project Ga0172379, IMG submission 119756) | Groundwater microbial communities from an aquifer near a municipal landfill in Southern Ontario, Canada - Groundwater well OW334 metaG | ecosystem: Environmental > Aquatic > Deep...
ATTTCCTCGCTTGGGCATTGGTTTCTGATCAACAATTTCGTTGTGGTCGGAGGGACTCATGTCGGCTATATCGGTGCCCCGGGATGGAATATGGGCGGATCCCAAAAAGATTCAATTTTAAACGACACCGAAGTCGGCATGAAGGCAGCGGCCATAATCGGAGAGAAAGTTGCCAGAACAGGTTGGATGCTCAAACTTGGCGCGGAAGCGATTGATAGGATGAAAAGAGAAAAATAGCATGAAACACGTCAATCTGGAGGTATTCGGCGGTATCGCGGCGCAGCAGAGACAACACATGGAAATTTCCGACCAATGCAATGTGCATGATTTGTTGGTTTTGCTTGAGATGGAAAAGCGATTGCCCAAAAAGTTCGGGAAAGGAAAGGGATTTTCCGAATTTATTGTCTTTGTCAATGGAAGAAATGTCATGGTAGGGGAAAGAGTGAACAGCATTTTGGATGAAGATGATAATGTCGTGGTAATTCCCGCGATGGCTGGAGGTTGAATAATGGCATTGCTGAATTTTTTGTTCCCCGCGAAATCGGAGATATTTTAATTGGAGCGGCCAATTGCAGACTAATTTATCAGATATTTTGCAGGTCATAGTCAGCGGCAGCGCCATGGGGTGCATTTACGCTCTTATGGCGCTTGGATTTACGCTGACGTATAATTCATTGCGGCTCATCAATTTCGCTCAAGGCGATATGTATATGTTGGGGGCCGTTGTCGGGCTGAGCTATTTCAAGATGGGAATACCGTACCCTGCCGCTATCTTTCTTGCGGGTTTATCATCGGCGGTGATAGGGATAGGAATAGAGCGATCAATTTTCCATCCACTTCGGAATCATCCTCCTCTCAATATGATTATCGCGACAATAGGCATTTCTATTACCATCCGGGCTGGGGCGCAGTTGATTTGGGGTTCTCAGGCCATGTCTTTCCCCGCGGTTTTTGGAAGCAAGCCGCTCAAGATAAATGACATAGTAATTATGCCAGCGTACCTATGGGTATTGGCGATTGCGGTGTCGGCGATTTTTGTCCTGCAGTTTTTTTTCAAGAAAACCATAACCGGAAAAGCGATGAGCGCGACAGCGCAGCACAGGGAAGCCGCTTCGATGATGGGCATAAACATAGAGAGAATGGACTCCCTGGCCGCAGCTATCAGCGCTGGGCTTGGGGGAATCGGCGGAATTTTGGTAGGCCCGATATTTTTTGTGGAAACGGAGATGGGAGCGTTGGCGGGATTGAAAGGTTTTGCCGCCGCAGTGCTCGGGGGCTTTGGGAGCGTGCCGGGAGCCATAGTGGGTGGAGTGACGCTTGGCCTAGCCGAGAGTTTGTCTGCGATCCTTATTTCCTCAAAATACCGCGATGCGATAGCGTTCCTTGTTCTTATCGTTGTATTGGTGTTCCGGCCTAACGGAATACTGGGCGCAAGGCAAAAAAAGGTGAAGCTATGAAACAAGTATCATCCAGGCTTCACGTCGGCAAAATGCCCATCTTCTGGCTGGCGATACTGATTGCTTTGCCATTCATCGTTAAAAATATTTATTATCTGCATCTAGCTAATGCGGCGATAATCCTGATTATCCTGACCGTGGGACTGAATCTTCTTACCGGCTACGCGGGCCAGATTTCCATAGGCCATGCCGCTTTTTATGGCATCGGGGCATATGCGTCGGCATTTATGACCGTGAGACTCGGATGGTCGTTTTGGGTGGCGCTTCCTCTCTCGGGCCTTCTCTGCAGTGGAATCGGATACCTGATCGGCAAACCAACGCTGAAATTAAGAGGCGCATATCTCGCGATAGCATCCATAGGCGTTGGGGAAATTACGCGCCTGGTTCTAATCAACTGGTCACAGGTTACGGGCGGCGCAGAAGGATTCAAGGGCATTCCCTCTCCGATACTGTTCAAGTTCGCATTGGATAGCGATTTCAGATATTACTGGCTTTTAGCTTCAATTCTCGTCGTCGTTTATTTTTTTGCAAACAGGCTCATAGATTCGGAAATAGGCCGCGCTTTCCGCGCCATACGTGAAGAGGAAATCGCGGCGGAATTCATGGGGGCGGATACCGCAAACCTGAAAGTCCGCGTATTCATGATATCGACCTTTCTCGCTGGTATCGCGGGCTGCCTGATGGCGCATATGGATGGATATCTTTCGCCATTCAGCTTCAATTTTACGCAATCAGTAGCCTATTTGATGATGGCGCTTGCGGGTGGACTAGGCAGCAAATGGGGGCCTATCGTCGGCGTATTGCTGCTGACCTACGCAAAGGAAGCCTTCCGGTTCTTCAACGATTACCAGCTGGTAATCTATGGATTGCTCCTCGTGCTGCTGATTGTTTTCATGCCCAAGGGAGTGTGCGGCTCTATCAAGGATCTTTACTTGAAGCTGACCGGAAGCCGAGGCAAAAATGGAAGATAAAATTCTAGCAACCCGCGGATTGACGAAGCGATTCGGCGGCCTCACGGCTCTTTCATCCCTTGATTTCCACATAGAGCGCGAATCCATCCACGCGATCATCGGACCGAATGGCTCGGGAAAAACAACATTTTTTAATGTGATCACGGGCATGTATACCCCCGAGGAAGGGAATGTAATTTTCAACGGCAAGGATATTACGGGCATGCTGCCTCATAAGATTGCCCAACTTGGGATGGGAAGGACATTCCAGACGCTTTTCCTTTTCAAGCAGATGACGGTTCTTGAGAATGTCCTTATTGGACTGCAATGCCGCTCCCGCTACTCAATGATTCAGAACACCCTCTTTGCAGCGCGGCGAAAAAAAGAAGAAGCGAAGTTGCTGGAACGCGCTGAGGAGTTTCTTACCTTTATGGGACTGTATGATGAACGCGACAACGTGGCAAAAAACCTTCCCTACGGCAAGCAACGTCTATTGGAGATCGCTCGCGCATTAGGGACGACACCGGAGATAATTCTGCTGGATGAACCCGCGGCGGGGATGAATCCCCAAGAGTCGCAAGAATTGGTGGAGCGCGTAAAAGAAATCAGGGACAAGTTCAAAATCACGGTGCTTCTGATAGAGCATAATATGCATCTCGTAATGCAGTTGGCTGATGTTATCACATGCCTCGATTATGGTTCGAAAATCGCCGCCGGACCGCCCTGCGATGTGGCAATAAACCCTCGCGTCATAGAAGCCTATCTTGGCACTAAAGCGAAAGAAACGGGCGTGAAGATTGTGCAGGAATGCGTTACGGACTGATTTGAAAATTGCTCAAAACCGCAACATATGCATGCGGGCGCAAACGAATGGGAGTAGTAATTTACTATGTTGAAACAAGTGCTTGAAATTGTTGATTTGGTTGACGGAATGGTCACCGGGAATCAAGTGGCGGAATATCTATATGCCAGCGGCGCCAACGATATCACCGTATTCCCTGTGGAAGGCGAGCTAGGCCATACCGATTTCATTAGGATATTCATAAAAGGCAAAGATGGCAAAAAGAGCGGCGGGAGTACGCCAACATTGGGAGTAATAGGGAGGCTTGGAGGCGTTGGGGCTCGTCCTGAACGCATTGGAATGGTTTCGGACGCGGATGGGGCCATCGTCGCGTTATCGGTGGCCTTGAAACTCCTGCGCATGCAGCAGCGGGAAGACTGGCTGGACGGCGATGTAATCATCACGACCCACGTTTGCCCGAACGCGCCGACGCTGTTTCACCAGCCGGTGCCTTTCATGAATTCACCTGTCGACATGGCGACGCTGAATACTCACGAAGTGATACCTGAAATGGATGCGATACTGTCGGTGGATGCGACCAAGGGAAACTATATCGTCAACTGCCGGGGCATCGCGATTTCGCCGACGGTATTGAATGGGTACATTTTACCTATCAGTCCGCGTCTGCTGGATTTGGCGGCATATGTCACCGGCAGGCTTCCCGTGGTTCTACCGTTGAGCCAATATGATATTACGCCCTATGGAAATGACCTGAACCATATCAACAGTATCATGCAGCCCGCGGTCGCCACCGAATCGCCGGTTGTCGGCGTGGCCGTGACTGCGCAGACAACGATACCCGGCAGCGCTACGGGAGCATGCCAGGAGATCGATCTTCGGGATGCGGGTCTATTTTGCGTGGAAACGGCAAAATGCATGAAACAAGGTACTGATTTGTTCTACAGCAAAATTGAATATGACCAAGCGATTGGAATCTACGGGTCGATGGCGCATTTCAAAAAGCCGAGGTGATATGACATGCTTGCTGTAAAAGATGTTTATGCGGGTTACGGGAATATCCGGGTTCTCAAAGGCATCAGTATGAATATCAGCCAACGACAGATTGTTGCGCTGATAGGTGCCAATGGGGCAGGGAAGACAACAACATTAAAAGCAATCTCCGGATTGGTGCCATTGACTACCGGGGAAATTATCTTCGATGGTGTCGATATTTCGCATAAGAAAGCTCATAAAATGATCAAGCTTGGAATTTCCCAGGTTCCTGAAGGAAGGCAAGTGTTTCCGGAACTTTCCGTATTGGACAATCTGATTCTTGGAGGATATTCCATAAAAGACAAGCATACCGTATCCGAAAGAATCGAGGATATGTTCAAAAAATTTCCGCGCTTGAAGGAGCGCCGTCGCCAGGCGGCTGGAACGCTGTCCGGCGGAGAGCAGCAAATGGTTGCCCTTGCTAGAGCCTTGATTTCAAGTCCAAAACTACTGCTGCTGGACGAACCCTCGATGGGGTTGTCGCCAAAACTAGTGGATGAAGTGTTTGCCATAATAGCAGATCTTCGGGAGCAAGGCATCACGGCTTTGCTGGTGGAGCAAAACGCCCTCATGGCGCTGAGTATTGCCAATTACGCGTATGTCATCCAAACCGGAAGAATCATATTGGAAGGGCCCGCGTCCGATATGATCGCGAATGAAGAAGTGCGTAGGGCATACTTGGCCCAATAGAAAAACAAAAGGAGGACGAAATGGAACGAAAACCCATGGCAAAATGCAAAATAACTGTCTTGAAAACGCTGCATCATGAGGACCTGGTAAAGGAATATTTGCTTCCGGAAAAATGGGACTCGTATAAAAGCTGCTATAGGCATTGTGTCGGGCAGGAATTTATCATTGATTCCTTCAACAAGCCCGAGAACTTTTGCTCCTGGGCTTGGGCGGATATCCATCGCGAAATCATAGCCATAATGTGCAACGCCGATTTTCCCGCCAGCGTTAAGCCAGGGATGATTATCGCCTCATGCACCGACGGTTTGCGTCCGGTGGTTTTCAAGTTGGAGCGGATTGAAAATTGATGAATCGGGTAGACAGGAGAAAAATGCAATGATGTTTCTTGTACTTACGGAAGATCGCCGCGCTGTCAATTGGAAGGATAAAGGAACCATTCTTAAGGAAGAAGTTCGATATGTATGGGATCATCAGAAAAGAGGGATCATAAGAAATATATGGTTTGTCAAAAACAGTAAAAACGCGGTTCTTATGGTTGAGGAAGAGAGTGAAGGGAAAGTGAAGGAAGTACTCGATAAATTACCCTTAGTGAAAGAGCAACTCATTACCTACAAGGTTCTTGAGCTTACGGCGTATGACGGCTATGAAAGGCTGTTTTCCTGACAGAATCAATAAAGAACAGCTAGACTTGAATCCCTGGCTTGCCGATATTCCTCAGCAAGCAATCAGTTGATCGCGGACAGGATAATCGCCTTTCCATCATGGTCGCCTGTCGTGAATTCCCTATCATCGACCGTATTGGCCAGGTCATGGCTTCCGGCTATTTTGTAGACGCTCCCCTTGTCCATTTTCGCGCAGAAATCGTCCCGCGCCCTGATGAATGACACGTAGCGATGGTGCGCCCTGTCGAAAATCTTGAAGGATTCGGTGCTGAAGGCCCCGACGAAAACATAGCGTCTCCCGTCATAGACCGGCCCCATTATTCTTCCATGGTTGTTCGTCAGAAAAAAATCCTTGTTGGCGAATGCCATCCGCTTGTCGTTCGGGATCTGTCCGTACTGGCGCTCGCCAATGAGCGCGGCATAGCCCGATGAATGGCCTCGCTCCTCGTCATAGCCGGCTATCTTGCATTCCCTCATCAGCTTTTCAACGGCGGCTTTTTCCGTTTCGGCATATGCGTCAATAAATATGACATTGATAGGTTCGAACAGTTTTCTGTTTTGATAGGTTTCGCCGAACCAATGGGAAGGTTCTCCATTTTCATGAAGAAGCCATTTTCCGATCGGGGGCAGATCCACCTGTTGCGAATTTTCCTGGCCAATAGCGGCATCGAGCGCGAAAAGCGCGAATGGCAGAGCGATTGTCAGCGTTAATGCTTTGATCGCAAACAGCATGAATTTTCCCTCCTGAATTCTGGACGCGCCGAAAATTTAACGCTATGAAATACCACAATACATAGTATAATGAAAAAAATCGCACAGTAGCCCGATCGGAGCATTACATCCAGGAGGTCAATATGTTTGGAAAAGAACCGGCGGCGGTCCAGAAACGCACGCTCGTGGATTTCAAGCGGATGAAGGCGAAGGGCGAGCCCATCACCTGGATTACCGCCTACGACTTTCCTTTGGCCCAATGCGCCGAGGCGGCGGGAATCGACATGATCCTCGTCGGCGATTCGGGTGGGATGGTCCAGCTCGGCTATCAAACCACCAACCCCGTCACGATGGACGAGATGATCACGCTTTCCAGAGCCGCCAGGACGGGAGCGCCGAATACATTCCTCGTGGGCGACATGCCCCAGGGCTCATACGAAGTATCCAAGGAAGAAGCCATCCGAAGCGCGATGCGTTTCGTCAAGGAAGCGGGCTGCGACGCCGTGAAACTGGAAGGCGGCCGCAGGATCGTCGACAAGGTGAAGGCCATGGTCGACGCGGGCATCCTCGTCATCGGGCATCTCGGACTGACGCCGCAAAGCACGGCCTCCTTCGGAGGCTATCGCGTCCAGGGCAAGACGGTCGCGAGTTTCGAGGAAACCATGGACGACGCTCTGGCCCTGCAGGAAGCGGGCATATTCGCGCTTTTGCTGGAGGCGATGCCCTCGGAGCCGGCGGCAAAGGTCGCGAAAAAACTCAAGATTCCGGTCTACGGGATCGGGGCTGGCGACGACGTCGACGGACAGCTCATCATCATGCACGATTTGCTCGGGCTCTATTCCCGATTCAGACCCTGGTTCGCGAAATGCTATGTTCCCCAGGCGGCCGCCCGGTACGCGCAGCACATTGAATCGACGCAGGACCTCCGCAAGCTCGGGAGGGAAGAGCGGGCGGACGGCCTCGGCTACATCGCGCGCGAGGCGATCTCGATCTATGTCGATGAGGTAAGGGCGCGTTCCTTCCCCGGCAGCGAGTACAGTTATCCCATCAAGCCGGAAGAGCTCGAAGGGTTGAAACATTCAAAATATTGGTGAGCGACGAGAATAAGGAGTAGACGCGATGGACGATCTCCAGACACTGCTGAGCATACCGACAAGCTATCTTGATTCGATAAACGGGCTTCTGCTCGATCCCGGCGCGGCCGCGATGAAGGATTTCTTCGCCGTGGTGGCCAAATATGGCACGCCCGGGGAAATCAACCGCAAGCATGCCGAGTCCAGGAAGCTGGATTCCCTGCTCGCGAAGGCGGGCGCCAAGAACAAGCGATATGTCGACGACCTGAAATGGCTCATGAAGAAGCGCGACGAAGGGGCGTTCACGAGCGTCGAGGCTTATCGCGAGCGAGTGCTCGGCGGCCGTGAAAAGGGCATGAAATTCGCCGACAGCTCGGCAGTGACGCTTGAAGTCTCGGCCCTGCAGTACTTTCCCTGGATCCGCCCCATGTGCGAGCGGGCGATCAAGGAGGGGAGCCTGATTCCCGGGCGCTTCATCGCCGTACGCAAAATGAAGGAAGCGGAGGCCGACGGCGACCTGCCCGCCATCATCGCGGCGATGGACATCATGGGATCATCGTTCGTCGAAACGCTGGACACGAAGGGCACCGATGGCTCGAACCCTCACCTGGGCGGGCCTGCCACGATTACGGGGTATTTCGGCGGAATCGGTCAGCCGAACGCGCACGCGCTCCAATGGCTCGACGAATTCCTCTACTACTACACGAACTACGGCGTCCAGGACGTGCTGAATTTCAATTCGGGCACGATTTTGCTCGGCTTCCTGCTCTACCGGCTGGGCGTGAACATCCATTTTAAGATTTCGGTGTTTTTCGGATCGGACAATCCCTACAGCGCGCTTTGGATCATGATGGCGGCAAAACTGTTCAGCAGGGCGGACGGCACGACACCCCTTATCGGCTTCAACTGGTCCAACTCGGTCGACAATCGGACCATGGAGATCGCGGCTCAATCCCGTAAGGCGCTGGGTTTCGAGAAGGTAATCCGCTTTGAACATCACATCACGGAAACGTGGAAGAGCATCATCATCCAGCCCTACAATCGAAGAGCCGAGCTGCTGGATGTCGCCGGCCATGTGGCGAACATTTCGGCGAAGCACGAAGGCGGCGACCCGGAAGTCGAGCTGACCAGAGTCCACGCGTCGGACATTCTCGACTATTTCCGCGACAAAAAAGAAATTGTCGAGTCCGGCGACTGGGACAATCTCGAGCTGAATTTCGCCGACAAGGTCGATGCCTGCAACCACACTGCCCGCGCCCTTACGGAAAAGGGCCTGAGCTTCATCGCGGCGCCGAAGCTGCACCGATAAAGGCGGATTTTGCTGGCCCGGGAGCGCCTTTGGGGAACCCTTGTTCGGGTATCTTGATATAAAGCGTTTGCATCTTTTCCTATTATAATTTGCAGAGATACTGTCATGATGTGACAGTATCTCTGCTTTTTTCAATTTAGCACAAACAGGCTGATCAAGAAAATCATACAGAACATTCCCATCGATTGCTGACTGATAGGATAATTGGATGAAATTCTTGATGATGAAAATAAGTTGACACGTTTCAATTATCATGGCAATAATGCTTAAACAGTCTGCCTGCTGCATGCAGGAGGACACAGGGAGGATCAGATGAAGAAAAGGATTCTATCGCTTCTGCTTTTATGTATGCTGGCGCTGTCGTTCACTACAGCCCAGGGATCGAAGAAAATCGAGCTGACCTTTTTCTATCCGGTGCAAGTAGGCGGACCGCTTACCAAGCTCATAGAGAAAATCTGCGCCGACTTCACCGCAGAGAATCCGAATATTGTGGTAAAGCCGGTATACACAGGCAACTATGATGACACTGTGGTCAAGATCCAGACAGCCAGACAGGGCAAGAATCCGCCGGAAGTGTTCGTCAACCTCGCGACCCAACGCTTTTCCATGGCTTCCACGGGAACCGCGATCGCTCTTGACAGCCTGATCGCCGCGGACGGCGCGGCGGGAAAAGCCTATATCAACGATTTCCTTCCCGGATTCATGGAAGATTCCTATGTAGATGGCAAGATCTATAGCATCCCTTTCCAGAGAAGCACGATGGTGCTCTTCTACAATAAAGACGCATTCGCGGAAGTCGGTCTCAATCCGGATGCTCCTCCCAAGACTTGGGATGAACTTGTCGAGTATTCTAAGAAACTCGTGAAGAAAGATGCGGCAGGCAACGTTACGCGCTACGGCGTCGGAATCGCGCTTAATTCCGGATCGGCCCAGTGGGCATTTACCGGCTTTGCCCTCCAGAACTCGGAAGATGGACGCAATTTGATGAGCGAAGACGGGAAAAAAGTATATTTTGACACGAAGGGTAACGTGGAAGCGCTCCAGTTCTGGTGCGATCTTCAGTCTAAGTACAAGGTCATGCAGCCGGGGATTGTGCAATGGACCGATCTGCCCGGTCAGTTCATCAACGGGTCCGTGGCCATGATCTACCACACGACAGGAAATCTGACGAACATCAACAGCAATGCCAAATTCAAGTTCGGCACCGCGTTCCTTCCCGGCAGCAAGCGCGTCGCCGCGCCGACAGGCGGCGGCAACTTCTATATCTCCGCCGATCTTCCCAAGGAACAGGAGCAGGCGGCGTGGAAGTTCATAAAATTCGCCACGGATGCTGAACGTTTGGCCCAGTGGAACGTCGATACCGGATATGTGGCGCCCAGAAAGTCCTCTTTCCAAACCGCGATCATGAAGGCCTATTGGGCAAAAGTGCCTCAAGCCCGTGTCGCCTTCGACCAGATTCCCTTCGCTAAGCCGGAGTTGACAACCTATGAAGCTTCGAAAATGTGGCGAATTCTCAACGACAATATACAGTCGGCCATAGTTGGGGACGCGACTCCAGCTCAGGCGCTCAAGAACGCCCAGAAACAGGCGGAAGATGCCCTGAAACGCTATCAGTGATTTTCTTCGCGCGTCGAGCGATCTAGAATAGAATGCAAGCGGCAAGGCTGAAAGGTTCTGCCGCCTTGCATTCTTTTGTTATCCCAATACGCTTTTTTTTCTGGAGGACTAAGGTGGCTCGGACAAGCAACGTTCGAAAGGGCCCTTCCAAGCAACTTAAAATTGACATGAAGGCCTGGCTCTTTATTGCCCCGGCTCTCATTTTCATACTGACTTTCACGGTGTATCCGATTCTGCGAAGCCTTTGGCTTGGCATGAACCAGCTTGAGATGGGTATGCCCAAACCCTACTTCGTCGGGTTCCAAAATTATGTTCAGCTGGCATCGGAACCTCTGTTCTGGAAGGTAATGCGGAATTCGTTTGCTTTTTCCCTTCTTACCGTCCTCCCGAGCATGGCCTTGGGCATCGGCCTGGCTGTAATCGTGAACAAGAAGATCAGAGGAGTCGGCTTTCTCAGGACCGCGTATTTTTATCCCGCGGTCATGCCCATGATAGCCATAGCAAGTATCTGGATGTTCATTTATATGGCCCAGTATGGGATGCTGGACCAGCTTCTCGCGAGTGTTGGATTGAAGTCGCTCAACGTGCTCTCAAGCAAAAAGACCGTTCTTCCTGCCCTATCGGTGATGTATATATGGAAAGAAGCGGGTTATCTAATGATCTTTTTCCTGTCCGGGCTCCAGAACATTTCGACAGAAATTTACGAAGCCGCCAAAATCGATGGAGCCAGACCCTGGACGATTTTCCGCAGAATTACGCTTCCCCTGCTTGCCCCGACGATGCTCTTTGTCTCCACGATCGCGCTGACCAACAGTCTCAAACTCGTCGATCACATTGTCATCATGACCGAAGGAGCCCCAAACAACGCGAGCACCCTTCTTCTCTATTACATTTACCAACAGGGCTTTATCTATTTCGACCAGGGCAAGGCATCGTCGCTGACCGTGATCATGCTCGTCATAATGCTTACTGTCTCGATGCTGCAGTTCATCAAGACCGACACGAAAATTTACTATAATTGAGGAGGCGGAGCTTGAAAAAGAACGCGAATATAATTCCCGCCATCCTTGGATTTGTCTTGGCTTTTATCTGGCTTGTGCCTCTCGTGTGGCTGATCGGCACCGCCTTTTCCAAGGCGAGCTTCGCGATGTCCTTGATACCCAGCTCAGGATTTACCCTGGACAATATCGCATACGTCTGGCAAAACGTACCATTCGGCAAATACTACATGAATACGATACTGATCGTCATCGTTACCTTCACGGTCCAGTGCGTCACCGGCACGCTTGCCGCTTATGCGCTGGCGACAATGAAGTTCAGGGGCGAGAAGCTCGTCTTCCTCATCATATTCATCCAGATCATCATACCGAACGACGTGCTCATCATTCCGAACTACCGAACGTTGAGCGATCTTAAACTGACCGACACGAAGCTGGGCATAATGCTGCCTTTCTTCGGCAGCGCCTTCGGCATTTTCCTTTTGAGGCAGACTTTCAAGACAATTCCTCTGGCTTTGTCCGAGGCGGCGATAATCGACGGCTGCAGCACGTTGCAGATCATCCGGAACATCTATCTGCCGAGTTCTAAGGCCGCTTATATATCCTTCGGTCTCGTCTCCGTAAGCTATCACTGGAACAACTTCCTGTGGCCGCTCATCGTGACCAATTCTCCCGAAAACAGGACGCTTACCGTCGGTCTGGCGCTCTTCGCCAAGTCCAAGGAAGCGGTGATGCAATGGGCCAATGTCTGCGCGGCTACTTTCATCATTATTTTTCCGCTGGTCTTGGCGTTTTTCATCTTCCAGAAAAAATTCATAAACAGCTTCGTGAGCTCAGGCATCAAATGAGCGAAAAAAGGATCGGATATGGAGCTTGAGTTCCTGGGATCCGGGGCGGCTTTCAACCCCATAATGGAGAATTCCAACGCGTATTTTTTGGCAAGCAAACGCTTCTTTCTCCTGGATTGCGGAGAGACGGCTTTTGGCAAGATATGGAATCTTCCGGCGTACATAGAGAGCGAAGAAGTCGTGGCGCTCATCACCCACTTGCACGCCGATCATGTCGGCAGTCTTGGCTCCCTCATTTCCTACAGCTATTATGTCATGAAAAAACCGGTAACCGTAGCCCATCCGCTGAATACCATCGTTCAACTTCTCGATCTTCTGGGTATCGATCGTGTCTGCTACCGCTTCCGGAAGCTGGAACAGGGAGAAACCGCTGATTTCGGGGGAGGCATATCGGCAAAGCCTCTCATGGTGGATCATGTGGCCAACATGACCTGTTTCGGATACATCCTGTCGGATGATGTCGAGAGCATTTACTTCAGCGGGGATGCCAAGTCGCTGCCAGGCGAAGTGCTTGAAGGGTTGGCCAGCGGGGAGATCGAACGGGCCTACCAGGATACGAGCAACACGCCGAGCGACCATCCTACTCACGCGACCTTGGATTATCTGGAGAGGCTCATCCCCGAAAAATCGCGCGGCAAGGTGTATTGCATTCATCTAGACTATGATTACCGCGATCTCCTGATCCGGAAAGGATTCAAAGTCGTCAACGTCAAGTTTTGATCGATCAGCGCCGGAACTGCTTTTCGTAGGTCTTTCGCGCCTTCTCGAGGGCTTCGGCTGACGAAAGAGCGCCGCTATAGGCGTTTTTCACTTCAAGCCCCAGGATCCCAAGGAATCGCCGCTCGTCGAATGGCGAAAAATCGGTAAATGGCGTTCTCTGATTGGCTGAGAGGGCGAAGCAATCTTTGGCGAGATCGAGCCAGGGATAGCTGTCGATTATCTCATAGTTTTCGTAGGACTTCCCGCAAGCGGAAACGCTTCCCAACAACATCGACGCGGAGGAAATCGGCTCGCTCGACAGCCAGCGAATGAATGACAGAGCCAGCTCCGGATGCTTGCTGAAGCGCGAAACGCCAAGAGATCCGCCTCCTATAATCGGGCTTCCTCCGGGGACAAGGGCATAGCCTATCCGATTCACTACCTTGGAATTCCGGTTGAGGATATCCGACGCGAAATTGCTGTACAGGATAGTCATCGCGACATTCCCTTCGCTGAATTCCATGGCCGCGTGCGTCCACCAGGGGCAGGGGACGGGCTTGGCGTACTGCCTCGCCTCGACAAGATCGTCTAGAGCCGTTCTGGCGTTTTCCGTATCGAGAAGAAGCCGGCCGCCATCGTTGAAGAGATTCCTGGTCAGGCTGAAATAGCGCGTGAGGAATTCGGTGCCCGCGACGCCAGTGCTCCCGAGGGTGACCGTCGTGCCGTAATCGACGGGTGACTGCGCGTTGAAGGATTTCGTGAAGAATCGCGCGATGTGGTTGTACTCCTCGAAGGTCGCGGGCGGAGCAAGGGGGCGCCGATAGGTCTCCTGATAAAGGCGCTTCAAGACGGTGCTTTCGAATAGATCCTTCCGGTAGAAGAGGACCTGCGCGCTCGGGGAGATGGGGATCGCGTAGAATTTGTCCTTGACGAAAAAATACTGTTTGCTGATTCCGCCGACAAAGCCATCGGGAGCCGATGGCATCGACGGCGAGATATCCTGGAGAGGAAGAAGTATACGGCCCGCGAACCAGGACAGCCAGGTGACATCGAGGCGCAATACATCGTAGATGCTGGATTCATCCATGCCCGAAAGGATCTCGTGGATCTCGTCATAGGACGATACCGACACGTTCACCTTGACGCCTGTCGACTGAGTGTAGAGAAGAGCGAGATACTTCATCGCCGAAGCCTCAGGACTGTCCAAGGTCAGGAAGTTGATACTGTCGCCGCTCTTTCGCGCCGCCGGCTTCGGGGCTGCCCATTCGCGGAATCCGGAATTTTCGAGTATGACGTGATGTTCGGTCGTGCGGTGCCCGATATGGGAGATCAGAAGATCGGCCGCGCGCTTGCCCATGAGGCGATAGTTGAGCTCATACTTGATGAAGTTCGGCTCGGGCATGGTGAAGAGCGGGGAAACGGTGTGAATTTTCGTGGTCGCCGGGCTGTAAAATGTTTTCAGCACATCGCGTATAGTATCGGCGAATCCGAAGTTCGATACGAAAACACCCTCGGGACAGCCATGATCGAAGAGCTGCATCGCGTTCTGGTTTCGCCTGAACTGATCGGTCTGCATGTGACTTACGCTGACGCTTCTTTCGCCGCCGAGGACAGCCATGAAGCCAGCGTGAAAATCCCTCTCGTTCGAAAACCCGAGGTTGTCGGTAACGAGCGCGAGCGATTTCATGCCTTGGCGCAGCGCATACTCGGCCATAGCCTTCCCGCTTTTCCCATAATCGAAGCCTATATAATTGCAGGGTTCATTCTGGCCTCGTTCGATATAAAGGATGGAAGAATCGTCGAACCCCGCTTTGCGATAATCGGCGATCATATCGCTTGAACTGGGAAAAGCGATTATGCCCCTGGCCATGCCTGAGCGGGCTTGGGTGATCACCCTGCGCTCGGTTTCGGGATCGTCGTTGGAGAGATAAAGAAGAGTGGAGTAGCCTTTGCTCTTGGAAAAGGAGGTGAAGCTGCGGTAGAAATCGACATATTGCCTGAAGCGGATATTGGGCAGTATGACGGCGAAAATCCGGCTGTTGCCTTGCCGAAGCAGTTTCGCGCGCTCGTTGATCGCATAGCCTAAGGCTGAGGCGGCAGCCTCCACAAGTCGGATCTTTTCGCTTGAAACATTGCCTTTGCCGTTGATCACGTTTGAGACAGTTCCCTGGGAGACGCCCGCTTTCTTGGCTATGTCTTTTATCGTCGCCATGGATCGCTCCAAATATTGATCAGTCTGTACAAGTATACCCTAAAAACAGATTCTGTGGATTGTGGAATATTGGGCAATGCGGAACTTAGCTCCGAAAAGCCTAGAAGGCTTTGCCGGCCAGAATCTCCTGGTAATCAACGTAATTTTTCTCTAAAAGTGCGGGGGTGTCGAGGCCATAGGGGCATTTCGACACGCATTCGCCGCAGTGCAGGCAGCCCTCGATTTTCTTCATCGCCGCTTGAACAGCTGGCGTCAAATTTTTCTCCGGTGGTGCGCGTCGGATAAAGAGCGACATGCGGGCGCAGAGGTTGATCTCTATGCCCGCGGGGCAGGGCATGCAGTAGCCGCAGCCGCGACAGAACTCGCCCTGCAATTCGGCTCGATCTTTTTCGATGATAGCCTTGATGCTATCGTCGCTGAGAGTCGGCGGATTGTCGATATAGGACAGAAATTCGTCCAGCTCGCTTTCGCGCTGGACGCCCCAGATGGGGAGCACGTTGTCAAATTGGTCCATAAAGGCATAGGCGGCCGCTGAATTGGTTATCAAGCCGCCGGAGAGGCCTTTCATGGCGATGAATCCCATGTCGGCCGCTTGGCATTTTTCCACGAGCTCGATGTCCTTTTCCATCGAGAGGTAGGAGAAAGGGAATTGAAGGGTCTCGTAGAGTCCTGAATCGATGCTCTCGTGGGCGATGTTGAGCCGGTGGTTGGAGATTCCGATGTGCCGGATCAGTCCAGCTTCCTTCGCTTCGAGCATGGCCTCGTAAAGACCGCTGCCATCGCCGGGCTTGGGACAGAAGGATGGATTGTGGATCTGGTAAAGATCCAAATAATCGGTTTTTAGCGTGGCAAGGCTTGTCGCCAATTCTTGTCGCAAAACATCGCCCGTCTTGGCGTGGGTTTTGGACGCGATGAAGACTTCTTTTCTGACGCCTTCAAGGGCAATTCCCAGTTTGGCTTCGCTGTCGCTGTAGCCTCGCGCCGTATCGAAAAACTGGATCCCTCCCCTATATGCCTTCCTGGCGAGCGCCACGGCGCTTTCCCGCGATATTCTCTGGATTGGCAGGGCTCCAAAGCCGTTTTTATTGACTGTAATGCCGGTTCTTCCCAATGTTACCGTGGACATGTTCCTCTCTTTCAGCGCGATCGATGGCGGTCAGTCAACTATAAGTCAGGCTGGGAGTCAAGCTGAACAAACATGGTTCAATAGCAGCGCTCATCGGCATTTCTTCTTTGCTGATTTTCAACTGCCATGTTTAATGCTTCTCGGCAATATCTGAGCTGGTTTTGCCTCGACAAATAAGGAGCGCTGGAATTTTTTCCCCTGCTAAATAGGGCAAAGCATCTTTTAAATGCTTTACGCACTATTATAGTGTCGAATTATAGCAAAAAAAATGTTCAAGTCTGCAAAAGCCAATACTCGCGGCGCCCATAAGGCCTCCGTCAGATCCGAATTTGCTGGGTTCGATTTTAATGTCCGGATTTGCGCGGGAATAGGAGTGAGTCCGCACAGTATCCAGCAAAGAAGCCTCGAAAAGCGAGAATGCTAGGGAGACAGCCCCGCCTATTATAATCTTTTGAGGATTGACCAGATTGCAGGCCATCGCGATTACTTTGCCCAAAAGTCTTCCTTCCAATTCGAAGGTTGCGATAGCCGCGGGTTCGCCCAGCCGCGCTCGGCGGGCGATTTCAGCGGCATCGATCGGTTCGCTGTACGAGGATGCGGTCCCGCCGAGCTCACGATAATTGCGGGAGATCGCAGGTCCCGCTGCGTGCATCTCTAGGCAGCCGTGATTGCCGCACTTACACGGGCGTCCGTCCTCAACCACCACGCAGTGGCCAAACTCCCCAGCGGCTCCATGTTCTCCGTAGCAGAGATGGTTGTCGATGCAGATGGCGCCTCCGATGCCGTTGGAGACGGTTATGTATATGAAGTTGCCGACATCCTTGCAGGCACCAAAGAGCTTTTCCGCGGCGGCGCATGCCTGGCCGTCGTTGTCGGCGAAGGCAGGCAGGCCGAAGTGTTCCTGGAGGATTTCGGCGACTGCGATTCCTTGAATCCCGGAAAAACTCGCTTCTATCCACAGTCCCCTGGCAGGATCGGCCAATCCGGGGATCGTCGCGCCTATCACTGAAGGCTTTATAAAGGAATTCTCTGCCAAAAGGGTGTCTGCAGATTCAATAATTTCCCGCATGACGGTTCCAGAATCGAGCGAATTCCAGGTCTTTCTTTTTTTTGCGAGTATGTTGCCTTCCCTGTCGACGAGCCCGACTACGTATTTCGAGCCACCTATATCGATAGATAGCGAAATAGAGTCGGTCAGGGCATTTTGTTCCGGCATTCGCGGTTTTTCCTTATATGTTGAGAAATTGAATGACTCAGTATGATATGAATATCTTCCACGATTCCAAAATTCCTGGAGTGAATGCATATGCTGAGCTGGGCGATCGACAGCATTCTCCCGCCGTAGTCGCCCACGATCGCGATCGCTGATGCCCCAGATTGCCGCGCATACGACAAGGCTTTGACGATGTTTTCGGAATTGCCCGAAACGCTCAATCCCAACACTACATCGCCTGGCTCCAAGAAGTTTTTTAATTGCTCGATGAATACATCGCTGTAGCTCAGATCGTTCGCGAGCGCTGTAAAGGTCGAGAGGTTATCGGAAAGGCTTACGAATCGGGCGCGTGGAAAGCCGGGAATCATCGTGCCCTTATTGAAATCGCATACCCAATGAGTCGCTGCGGCAGCGCTGCCTCCATTGCCCAGCACGAATACCTGTTTTTTTTGGGCGATTGCTTCTTCGAGCGCTCTCGCCACGGCTTCAAATTCGGCTGGGCCGATCGCCGCCAGAGCTTTCGCCAATTCCAGTTGATATGCACCGAAGGATTCAGCGAACATTGGCATTCCTCCTCGAAGCTTCGCGCGCGCCGCGAAGGACGCGCAATCATCGACTCGGGCGGGAAGCTTAACGCCGGTTGATCGCGATAGCGTGCTGGCGATTACATACCGAAACGCAGAGCCCACAGCCATCGCATTTATCGGGGTCGATTTCCGGGCCGGATTCGGCATAACGTATCGCTTCGTAGATGCAGACCTTGGAGCATTTACGGCATTTTGTGCATTTTTCGGGGACAACGCTCGCGACATACCGATGCACTCTGTCGTACTGATCCATCCGGAGCAGGTGCTTTGCAGCCACGCCGCTGATATCGGCAAGTTTCTCCACCCGCTTCTCTTCAAGATATGCTTCGATGCGCGCGAGCATCTCCCGCACATACTCGAAGCCTTTGAGATACATGAGGGTGCCTATCTGCACCGAGCTCGCTCCGGCGAGAATGCATTTAATGGCATCCTGCCAACAAGAAATTCCGTTCGTCGCCGAGATGTCGGCTTTTACCAGGGGCGCGATCTCGATTATCCAGCGAAGCACGGCATTGAGCGCCCATGGCCCGCCGTGGCCGGCAAATCCACCATGAAGTATGGGCGCCATTGTGTCGATATCGATCTCCAAACCTGTCGGCCGGTTGAAGATCGTGAGCCCGTCAGCTCCGAGATCGTCCAGGCATTTCGCGGTGTAGATCATGTTCGCGACCTGCGAGGTCATCTTGGGAACGACGGGAATTTTAACTTTCGACTTGCAGAGCTTGAGCGCGGCTAGGGATATCGCGTGGTTGTCGTTTACTTCCCGTATGAGAAGCCCGGTAGGGCAACTCGGCACGATTTCGATTGCGTCCGCTCCCGCCTGTTCGCATGCGATGGCATAGTCGCCCCATCGGTCCGGGGTGATGCAATTGATGCTCGCTATTACAGGGAAGGAAACAAGGCGTTTGGATTGGTACAAGGTCTCCGCATAGTCGTCGATATCGCCTTCATAGGCCTGCTCGTAGCAATAGAAGGTAGTGGCGCTGTAGCCGGGAATACCCAATTCGAGGACTTTGAAGCGCGGGAAGGGGTTGTGGCGCATAAGCACTTCTTCCTGCACGGATTTCAATATGACTGCCGCATAGCCGGCTTCCTCGCATTTCGCCACGTGAAAGCTGTCCCGGGTGGCGCCAGTGGACGCCGCAATCAGTGGATGAGAAATCCTTATGCCCGCATAGGTTGTCGAGAGGTCCATATCCGCACTCCTTTCTCCTCATTCCAAGTGATCGAGTATGGTCTTTATATAGCGGAAAGCCCGAGGGATCCCTTCCGCCGCGTGGGGCAGATCGATCGTCTGCCAACGCCTTTCGTATTCCAGCGACAGCCACCCGTCATAGCCTGTTTTTTTCAGGCTTCGAAGTATCGCTGACCAGTCGAGTATGCCCTCTCCGGGTATTCTTGAACTGACCGTGCGCTCCGATTCCTTTATATGCGACACTTCGGAACAGACTAACTGCCCTGCGACGTCCTTGTAGACGAGATCTTTCACATGAACATGGAAGATCTTTCCCTCTTGGAGCCCGATGGCTTCCTCGAATTCCTCGGCGGGGAAAAATGCGATATTGGCCTGGTCGTAAAGGATCCCAACATTTGGATGATCAATCAGGCGTACTATCTCGGCGGATTTCGCCGCGGTGGTGGTCATCGTCCCGAAATGGTTTTCCAAACAAAGTCTAACGTTATGCGATTTTGAAAACTCGCCGCACTCCCTCATGGACTTTACAAGTTGCGCGATTTTAAATCCGCCTGGATCCGCTTCCCCCGTGATGAATTTTCCCCCGTAAATCCTTATGCTCGGCGCATTCAGCGCTTCGGCGAGCAGTATCACTTTCTTGAGCCGTTCGCATTCCCTTTCCCGTTCCGCTTCATCGACGCTGTTGAACAAATTGAGGTAGGGCGTGAGACATGCCACGGCGAGATTGTTCTCGCGCAGCAATTTCTTCACGTCCGCTATGTCCGATGGATCCGCGTTCAAGTCGATCGCGCATTTGTATCCGTCGGTTTGCACGATTATCTCTATGCCGTCGAGTCCTACGGAAGAAAAAAACTTAATTGCCTCGGGCAGCGAATATTCCGGAGTGCCCATTGTATGGCCTGCTATCTTCATCATCACGACCTCCATTCCTGGGACATATCGGGCAAGCCAGCCGATTTCAGGATGGCATCCATCAGCTGATGCGTTTTGAAGGCGTCTTCGGCACTCGTCGATGGCGTCGCTCTTGTCTTGACGCAATCCACAAAATGCCTTATGCAAGGCCGAAATCCGATCATGTCGATAAGATTGGCCCATCCTTTGTAGAGCGGCGTCATGTGTTTGCTTTCCTCGTGGTCGGGATATATGACGGTGTACCGTTCCGGGCTTTCCATGATCACGCTCTTATTGGAGCCATACATCTCGATCCTCTCAAACCATTGTCCCGCGCTCCTGCTTGCTCCCAGCAAGCCTACCGATCCGCACTCGAAACTGATCTGGGCGGTGCACAAGTCTTCCTTAAAAGGGTCGCTCCATCGCGCCTGGGCTTCCACCTTGATCGGCTCGCCAAGGATGAACCGCAGCATATCCACCATGTGGATCGCGTTCTCGAGCGTGCCCCTGTACTCCTTGAATTCGCGATTTTTTTGCGCAAGCACATATTCCGGCTTGATCCCGCCGAAGGCTTCGATACCGCCCTTGTTCACTGGGGAAAACCGGCGGTTGAACGCTACCATGACGATTCGCCCTGATTTTGCGGAAAGATCGGCGAGATTCGCGCACTCCGCGATAGTCGTCGCCAGTGGCTTTTCCACGAGAACATCAAGCCCCGCATCCAGCAAAGGGATCAGGTATTCCTTTCTGACGGTTTTCGGCGTGAGCAGCACGGCACAATCGAGGTCTTGCTTTAGGAATTCATCCAGGTCGCGAACCGCCCGGGCGATACCGAACTGTCTCGCCGCGGACTGTGCCTTCTCGTAATGCCCGCTGAGCACGGCTCGCATTTCCACATCCTCCATGGATGCGAGCGAAGGGAAATGAGCCACATGGGCTATGGCGCCGGCTCCAATGATGCCGACTTTTATTTTTTTTTGTTCCATGATACCGGCTTGCCCTCCTTATTTGCCTAGATATGCCTTGCGGATGTCACTGTTCCCGAGCAGCTCGGATGACTTTCCTTCCATTTTTATCTTCCCGTTTTCGAGCACGTAGGTGTAATCGGAAATGGAAAGCGCCTTGTGGGCATTTTGCTCGACGAGAAGAATTGTGATCCCCATCTGATTGATCTTCTGTATCAGCTCGAACACTTGCGAGACGATGAGCGGCGCTAAGCCGAGGGACGGCTCATCGAGAAGAAGTATATCGGGGTTCGCCATGAGCCCTCTGGCGATGGCGAGCATCTGCTGCTCCCCGCCGGAGAGCGTACCCGCGAGCTGATTTTTTCTTGTATCCAATATTGGGAATAGCGCGTACATCTCCGGCATTTTTTTTCTTGCCGCCGTCGCCGTGCCCCGACAGCCGCCCATTACCAGGTTTTCCTGGACGCTCAATCCGACGAAGACCTTTCGGCCTTCCGGAACCTGGATAATTCCCTTTCGGACAACTTCATGCGGCTTCAATGGAAGAGGCGCTCCGTTTAATTCAATCGTGCCGCTCTTGATTTTGACCACCGACGATATCGCGTTGAGCAGCGAGGTTTTTCCGGCGCCATTGGAGCCGATGATCGATATGATCTTGCCCTTAGGGATGGAGAACGAGACATCACACAGGGCCTCGATATGATCGTAATTCACGCACAGATGATGTATTTCGAGCACGTCAGCCCTCCTCGCCCAGGTATGCCTTTATTACTTCGGGATCATTGCGGATACATTCCGGTTTCCCGTGCGCAAGGAGCTTGCCAAAATTCAGGACATAGATATATTCCGACAATTCATTCACCACCGCCATTCGGTGCTCGATGATGAGGATGCCGAAGCCGAATTTTTGCCTCAGCGTAAGGAGCAATTCGATGAACTCGCTGACTTCGCTGGGATTCAAGCCCGCCGCCGGCTCGTCTAGCATGAGCAGCTTGGGATTGCAGGCAAGGGCTCTCCCCAGCTCAACGCGTCTCTGCAGGCCGTAGGGAAGGTTGGAGGGATCCTCGTCCCTGTAATCCGCCAACCCCAGCAATTCAAGATGTTCCATGCAACGGTCACGATTTTCGCGATCCGCTTTTCTCCGCGCGGGAAGAGCGAGCATCGCGGAAAACACCGAATAGGTTCTCGCGGAATCCTGTGGAATCAACAGATTCTCTATAACCGACAATCCTTTGAACAGGCGGATATTCTGGAAGGTCCTGGCGATTCCGCGCTTGGCGATGTCGTAGGGCTCAAGCTTGGAAATATCGCTGGATTCAAAAAAGATGCTTCCTGAATCAGTTCTGTATATTCCAGAAATCAAGTTGAAGATGGTTGTCTTGCCCGCGCCATTGGGACCGATGAGGCTCACAATTCGGTTTTGTTCCACGGAGAGGGAGACATCCTGCTCGGCTTGTACGCCTCCAAAACTTTTATAGACATGACTGAGCTCGAGCAACATTACAGCCCTCCTGAAGACAGTTTCCCTGCCTTCGGGTCGCGCCCGCGCTTGGATGGATTGAAAAGCTTTCTCAAGGTCGCGAAATTCAGCTCCGTGGTGCCGAACAGGCCCTGGGGCCTGAAATTGATGATGAAGAGCACAACGCCGCAATAAATGGCGATTCGCAATTCATTCGAAAACCGGAGGACTTCCGGGAGCATGCCGAGAAAAATGCCGGCGAATATAGACCCGGTGAGACTGTTTATGCCGCCGAAGAAAACAATAATGATCCACATGGAAGATTGTATAAAGCTGAAAGCGGATGGATCGATATACGTAGTCGTGTGTACCCATAAGGCTCCCGCGAATCCCGAAATGCCGCCCGCGAGGACGAATATGAGGAGCTTCACCCGCGCGACATTTATTCCCAGCGCTGCTGCGGCGAGTTCATCGCTTTTGATAGCCAGACATTGTCGGCCGAATCTTGAATTCTTGAAATTCGCGATCATCGTCACTATCACCACGAGGGCTATCACGATCGCTACGGAACTGGTTTGCTTTGGAATCCCAGAAAGCCCGAGCGCCCCGCCAGTGAGTGAGGCCGAGTTGTTCAGGAAGGCGACAACCGCTTCCCCGAATCCCATCGTGACAATCGCTATGTAGTCACGGCGAAGCTTGACGGCGGGAAGACCGACCAGGAGGCCGAACAAGGCGCCAATCGCTATCGCCGCCGGCGCGGTGAAAAGAATCGAAGCATTGAAAAACTTGGACAGCATGGCCGCGGTGTAGCCGCCGAGGGCCATGAACGCGGCTTGGCCCATCGAAAACATTCCGGCAAGCCCGGTGAGGAGATATACGGCCAGCATTCCTATGAGGAGTATGAACACATAGTTGATCATGAAAGAGAGCATGTAGCTTAAGTAGCTCAACATTTTAATTCTCCCTCATGCCTTATCGGCGGCGAATTTCCCCGCCAACCCTTGGGGCCGCAGCGCCAGGAAAACGAGCATGGTTAGGAATACGCCTACTGGAGCGAGACCGGATCCGATGAAGGTGATGAACAAGGTTTCCATCATTCCCAGCAGCAGCGCCGCGAAAAGCGCCCCTGAAAGATTCCCCAAGCCGCCGATAACGCAGACGACGAAGCCCTTAATGGCATAAGAGCCCATCTGGGGAGACAGTATCGTTCGTATGCCGACGAAAACTCCTGAGATAGCCGCGAAAACCCCGGCTGTAAAAAAGGTGCCCATGATTATCAGGTTGACATTGATGCCCATGAGGCTTGTCGTCTTGGCGTCCATCGACAAGGCGCGCAGGCAGACTCCGTATCGGGTCCGGTAGATCATGAGCACTAAAAGACCAATGGAGACCGCCGCGATCCCGAACATGACGAGATCTGCGACATCGAAGCTGATGTTCCCGATGTTCAAGAACCGGTTCGGGAAGAAGTTCGGGTATGAATAAAAAGTGCCGCTGAATGTCAGGGCGATAAAGTTTTCGAGCAACATCCCGATGGTGATTGAGGAAACGAAATAGATTACAACCTGCTTTTGGCTCCGTCGAAGGCGTCTGAAGCCGATGAATTCGACGCCGACATTGAGCAGGCCGCCAGCGATGGCCGCCAATACAAGCGTGATCCATATGTTGCTGTGGATAGTCCTTGTTATAAGCAAAGCGGCATATGCGCTGACCACCATTGCCCCGCCATGGGAGAAATTGGAAAATTTCAGCACGTTATAAATCAGCGCGAACCCTACCGCGATGATAGCGTACACTGCGCCCGTGGAGAGCCCGTTCACCAGTACTTGAATGTAGAATTCCATGTTTTCATCCATACCCAAAGATCAAGCGAAAGGCACGCCGCCGAAATCACACAACGTTATCTTGGCGGCATGCCTCGTCTTGGAATAATCAGCGCCCCAAACTCGCGTATGGAGCGGCCTGATGAGAATAATGTTACTTCTTCTTCAGCGCTTCAGGAACGAATCTGCCCTGCGAAACATACTTGCCGTTTTCGATCTTGTAGATGACCATAGTAAGGCCTATCGGCATGTGGGTCTTGGGATCCATTGTGAAAACGCCTGTATTGATCGGCAGATCATTGATCTTGTTCTCAAGTGCGTTGCGAATGGCATCCCGGTCCGTGCTTCCGGCTTGCTTAATAGCTTCAACAAGTATGAGAATTTCATCGTAGCCAAGATAGGACTTGTTCGTGGGCTCAGCCTTGAATTTTGCCTTGTACGCCGCGCGTATGCCCTGGAGGGCTGGATCTTCCTCATCGACATTGTTCACGAAATAGATATTGTTCGCCATTCTAGGATCGGAAAGCAGCGAAGCGAAGGGGGCGGCATAGTCGAGGCTTCCGGTTGCGGGAAGGTTGATGCCGAGCTGATATGCCTGCGATGTGCTCGCCACGAGGGGTTGAGTGGGATTTGAGTTGAAGATAGCTTCGGCGCCGGCTTTCTTGATCTTGAGAAGTTGGGCTTTCATATCGATATCCGCCTGCTTGTTCACTTCATCGGCGACGATCTCGATACCATTTTTTTTCGCATATTCTTTGAAGTAGTTAGCCATCGAAAGCACATACGCATGATCCTGAGCCACGAGCATTCCTATTTTCTTGTAACCGAGTTTCTCAACCATGTACGCGCCGGTGGTGATCGCAGTCTGTTCCGTGGATGGCTGCATCAGGAACATATAGGGATTTAGCTTATCCAGATTTTGGCCGAGCATGCAGCGCGGATCCCCAAACATGCCCAGAAACGCAAGTTTCTTCTCTGTGCTAACTGGGGCAACCGCAAGACCGATATTAGACAAAGGAGGCCCGATTACCGCGACGACTTTCTCAACATCGGCGAGGCGTCTGAAGGCGTTGATCGCTTCGTTCGGATCGCTCTTGCAGTCATACGGTACAAGCTGGAGCATTCTGCCGTTTATCCCGCCTTTGGCGTTGATATCGGCTACGGCGATTTCCGCGCCATGAAGGCCCGCCGTGCCAAGTACCGTCCCAGGCCCGGAAAGGTCTTGTATGACTCCGATTTTTATGTTCTGCGCCGACAGACCAGCGCCGAACAGCAACAGGACCAGAAGAACTACAATGATCTTCTTCATAGCGCACTCCTTCCAATACTATATTGTCCCGTATTAAACATACGGGCCTATTACACGGCCATCGGAATGGAAAGACTGTTGAGCAGATCGGAAAGAGAAGCCCCGAGCATCTCGGCTTCTCCTGCGGGCAGATCAAGAAGCGGCTTCCTCATATGGCCTACATCAATTCCTCTAGTGCGGAGAGCTGCCTTGAAGTATGCCATGTTCGAGCCATTTTTTAAGAGCTCGCAAATACTTGTAGCGATAGTCTGGATTCGGCGAGCTTCGGCTATCTCTCCTTTCCCGTACGCGTCATAGAGAGCGACAAATGGCTCCGGACAGACGCAAGAAATTCCGGATACAGTGCCGGCACAGCCAAAACTCAAGCCGGGGAGGAAAAGGCGATCGGCGCCTATCACAACGGAAAAATTGCCATTCGCGATCTGCAGATACTCCCCGACCCTTATGAAATCAGGATAGCTATATTTTACGCCCACAATATTCGGGCAGCGCTCGATTATTCGCTTTATCGTGTGTGTTTTGAGATCGTTGCCCGAACACTGAGGAATGTTATAGAGATACATGGGGAAATCTTCCGGCACGCTATGGGATACGGCGACATAGAATTCCTCAAGCTCACGTTCATTCACCGAGAAGAATGATGGTGTTACAACGCCAATTCCATCAGCGCCGATGGATCTAGCGTGACGGGCTAATTCGATCGTGTCTTTTTGATTCATCGCGCCTGCGTGTATATATGCGGTCACGCGGCCCGCGGCCGTTTCGACTACCGCTTCGGCAATTTTTTTTCTTTCATCGACCGACATCAGGAACATTTCGCCCGTCGTTCCCGTGGGATACAGGCAATGCACCTTGCGCGCGATCAAAAATTCAGTAAGTCGCTTCATGGCGGTGACATCGATTTCTCCTGCTGAATCAAAGGGGGTTATCATTGCCGTGATGACGCCATAAAGCTTTTTCATATCCGAACACTCCTTGGATTTATTTATGTATTCATATCGAGCCAAAGCCTGATACCGTTCAGATTCTCGATGCTTGCCCCCGCCGCCTTGAAGCCAGACACCATCGTCCGTCCTTTATGGCCGGGGAAAAAGCGGAGAATCGGCGGGTTTGTCCAGATAGGCCGCCAATTCATCGTCGAGCTTGATCACTGAAATCGAGGCACCCGCCATTTCCATCGATGTCGCGAATTCGCCGAGCAGTACTTTCGCAACGGCAATGCCGGCGGTAGCAAGAATCGTGTGCAGCCGCCGGTAGAGGATGTAGAGCTCCTCTCGGGGGGTGGCGCCCAGGCTATTAACCAATATGCCGACTGAAGAGCCGCGCGGAATCTTGAAATCGCGGTCAATAATATCCCAGATCGCGTCGACGGTTTCATCGGCAGTCTTCAGGGCGCAGCGCTGGATTCCCTTTTCGCCATGGATGCCCATGCCGAGTTCCATCTCATTTTCGCCGATCGAAAAGCCCGGCTTGCCTATTTCTGGAATGATGCAGGGGGAAAGAGCGATGCCGACTGTTCTGGTATTTTCAACGGCCTTTTGCGCGACCCTGGCGACTTCTTCAAGCGAAAGTCCTGCCGCGGCCGCGGCGCCGGCGATCTTGTAAGCGAAGTAGATCCCCGCCACGCCTCTGCGCTTTTGCTCTTCCCCCTTCACGGATGAGGCGGCGTCATCATTGCCCTTTACGTGCAGGGTCTGTATCCCCTCCGCGGCCCCAAGTTCGGAGGCCATCTCGAAATTGAGAATATCCCCGGTATAATTGCCGTATAAGTAGAGGATTCCAGCCCCGGAGTCCACCGCCTTCGTAACCATGAGGATTTGTTTCGCGCTGGGGGATGCGAACACATTGCCGACCGCCACTCCATCGAGGAGCCCTGGCCCCACATACCCCAAAAAGAGGGGCAAATGCCCGGAGCCGCCGCCTGTGATTATCGAGACTTTGCCTTTGTCGGTGGGTTGTCGTTTCCGAATCAAGCAATGAAGATCATTGCCTACGGAGGCTAGTTGATCTCCGTGTGCGGCGATGATTCCTTCCAGCATTTCCTGAACATAGTGCTCGGGATCATTTAGAAGCTTTTTCATTAGGCCTCCAAAATGCATTCGGATATTGCAACTATACCATGCCCTTATATGTTGTCAATTGAATTATTTCACTTTCCCGAAAGCAGTTTTATTGGCATTAAAAGAGAATATGCTTATAATTTATTATAAAATATATATTTAAAATTGCTTCATCCGACATGTTGCGAATTAAATGTTACTGAAATTGTTCAGTTGACGAATTGGAAGTGCAGGGATACATTTTCAGTCAGCGGTTCCCCTCGATCATATTGAGACAGAGGTTGCACGGATGCGAATTCGGATAAAAGATATTGCGAGCGCCGCCAGCGTATCGCCTGCTGCGGTATCGATGGCTTTGAACAATCGCCCGGGGATCGGCGAAAAAACCCGCCAAAAAATCCTGACCATCGCCCGCTCGATGAACTACGATATCGAACGGAGCTCAAATCTGCTCCACAACAAAAAGACGACGATTCGATTTCTCTACATTTCCAGACACGGTCATGTAGTAAACCATGAGCATGAAGTGTTCATCGCTAATTACATCGATGGCATGAGCCTTGCCGCGTCTAAATTTTCCTTCGCGCTCGAGATATCCACGATCCGGGAAGGATCCATCGAGGAAATCCTGAAAGCCGCCAAGTCTGATCGCATCGGCGGCGTAATCGTGCTTGGAACGGAATTGGCGAAGGACGAAATGAAAGGTCTCTCCTCGATCAATGTTCCCATGGTGATCATCGATACCTACGACGAAGTCCTCGCCTATGATTTCGTGGATATGAACAACAAGGAATCGGTGTTTACCGCGGTGTCACATTTGGTTTCGAAAGGACATAGGGACATAGGATTTGTGGCAAGCTATGTGGTCACCCCCAATTTTTCAATGCGTGCCGAGGCATTCAAGGAAGCGATGAAATATCAAGGTTTGGAAGTCCGGAAGGATTTTTGCTTTCAGGTCGATTCGACCTTCGAGGGAGCCTATCGCGATATGTCCGAAGCATTGCGCATGCCGATGCAACTGCCGACGGCCTTGTTTTGCTCGAATGACATCATAGCCTACGGATGCATTAAGGCGCTAAGGGAAAAGGCAATCAGGATTCCGGAGGACATCTCCATCATCGGCTTCGACAATTTGCCCAGTTCCGCGATGATGGAACCGGCGCTTACGACTATAGAAGTCTCGAAACAACAGATCGGAAGGCTCGCGGTACAGCTGCTGAACGATAGGATGCTGGCGAAAAACTCGCAGCCGACATCAAAAATCCTGGTCTCAGGACAGCTTATTGAGAGATCCAGCGTAAAGACCATTGCTTGAAGGCAGCCAACAAGTTCGGCGCCGCCTCGCCCGATTACGCTTTCTGCTTTCTTGCGCCTTTAGGCACCGGCGGAACATCCCTCCCAGCGACAGGCAAAGTCCCATTGAGTTCCTGTTTCCCGTGAAGTACGGTGCCCTTACCGCAACAGTACAACATCACCAAAGGGGTATCGCCGATATTAGTCAATTGATGGAATTCCCCCGATGGGACAAATCCGAGCTGATTGGAATGAATTATGCTCATTTCGGAACCTACGCAGAGTTCTCCGGTTCCGGAGATAATGAAATATGCTTCTTCGGGCTCATGATTGTGCCAGGGGACCTGCCCCCCGTTTGGATCGAGCACGACATATCCGACGGCGAAATTGCCGGCTGGAATAGGAGAAGTGCCTCCGATCAATGGGCGCGTTACCCTGCCCGCGGGGTAGAGGGTCCCGGAGAGTTCTTTGGCGTCGATGATATTCATCTATGCCTCCTTCCGCTACGCCAGTGCGGAACAATAAATGACGCGGCTCGGGTTCCTGATGCACTTCAGATGGATCGAATCTCCGCGCTGCAGAAAGACAACGGCGCCTTCGGGGAGCTTTGAATCGGGTGCAAGGGTTGACGAGAGCCTAAGGGTGCCTTTCTCGACGATCAAAACGCCCTCGTGGCCGGTTTCCATGAGACTGATGGATTCATTTGATTTAAGGGCTCCGTACCAAAGTTCCATTTTATCCGAACCATGTTTCTGGCCAAAGACTCTGCGCCAATCGCATGTTACGCGGAAATCAGGGCTGCCGGATTTCATTCTTACAGCCAAAACGCCGCTCACCCTGTCTTTGGTTGGCAGCGGGCGCTCCTCCTGGCTTTTATTCCTTTCGCCGCTGTAAAGCGCCATATCGGGCGGAGATTGGAAACTCACCATTCTCGCGGTCTTCCTGCCAGTGTTGACGGTCCCATGGACTTCGCCCGCCGGGATCATCAGCGAATCGCCTCTTTTTGCAGGCGTATAAGCACTTCCCTGTCTGAGGGATACATCGCCATCGAGGACGACGATTATATCATCGCTATGGTCATGGATGTGCTGCACGAATTCATTGCCCGCGTCGTGGAGCGCGTGATTCAGCGTTATCCAGTTGGCGCCCATCCCGGGATGGATGACGCGCCAATTCTTGCCCTTTCCCATAGTAAAGCTTTCTCCGCTCGTCAGACTAAGGATTTGCATATAGGCTCCAACAAAAAGGCTGAGAAATATTTGCACCGAAGAATGGGGTTGTCAAGTTTTGAAGAACGCTGAGCAGCCTACCAAAAGCGAAAGCACCGTTCAAGACTTCGTTGCTTATAGTACTGCGACATGGGATAGCAAAGCATGGCCGAAGTTACCGAGTCGCAGGTGTAGTTTGCGGCCGCCCTTCCTTGCTTGACTCGGAGCGCAGACCAATAGAAAATATGGCAGGAGACAAGAGGATTTCCGACAAAGCCAGTATTGGCCGGCCAGGAGGAGAATATGGACAAGTCGGACACAAGCCAAGGTCAGTCGGCATCGGAACTCATTTCGTGGTAAATCGCGGAGCTCGGTGGCTGGCGCGAGGAAACCCTGAAGCGAATGCGCGCTCTTATCAAGGGAGCTTCCCTGGAGGATCCAACTCGTCTCTTCAACTCGAGTCTCGACGGAAACGCGCGCCGCGCGATCGACATTCAAACTGAACTATTCGGAATTTTCGAATAGTTGCCTCACACAGAAAGCCCAATATAGCTCTCAAGTGCAGCTTTGATTCAGTTGGTGACAAATTGTCACCAACTCAGGGTGTCAGGCTTGCTCTCCATAACCCTTGAGCGCCTTCTTGATGTATCGATCGAAGTCGGATTCAAAAAGATCATCCTGGACAATGCGGTATTTTTCAATCTCGCTTTCGGCGAAGACTTTAGCCACTTCCTGGCTCACCTTGCCCGGGTTATCCAAAATTTCGCGCTCGTTGAACTGGAGAAAGGCATTCAGCTTTTTTGCCCAGTCTTCCATCGTCATGGGTATGTTGAGGTTGGCCTGATCCTCGGCGTAATCCAGGTACATAGTGACGATGCGATTGAGGGAATCCAGTTCAGCTTTCGTCAGATAATTTTTCGCGATGATGACATCGGGCTTGAGAATTTTACCTTCAGGGGCATTCTTCCAGTTGGTCAAACCAATGCTCGCTGGCCCTGATCTCGCGGATCTCGGCCAGCAAGTCCTCGAAATATTCCTTGCTTAGGGAAGCCCCGTTCTTGAGCCGTTCCTTGTCCAGCACGTAGCCGCGGAGAGCGAAATTCCTTAGTACACCGGTTGCCCACTGGCGAAATTGAACGGCACGAGTGGAGTTGACTCGAAAACCGACGGCAATGATGGCGTCGAGATTGTAAAAAAGAGATGTATACTCTTTGCCATCCTCGGCAGTATGTCGGAAATCCCGACATACTGATTTTTCATCCAGTTCACGTGTTTCGAAAATCTTTCCAAGATGTTCGGTAATCGTACTGCGGCCTTTGCCAAACAGAACACCGATGAGTTTCTGCGTCAGCCAGACAGTACCGTCCTCGACGCGGACTTCGATGCCATTTCCTCCGGTTTGCCGAGTGAAAATCAGGAACTCGGTTGTGCTGTTTCGAATTTGCAATTTCTTCTCACTCATGCCAACCTCCGGCAACTTACCGGTGGATGCTCGGCGTAGGATGGGATCACATGGACCTCTTGCTCTTTTTTTCTGCAAGGGTAATTTGCTTTACCTGTCCGACCGGCGGCAGGAAGTTTTCACCTGTCACGACACTTTTACCGGTTTTCTGTTCAAGCTCCTGGCGGGCTTTCTTAGCTATACCTCCGCCTTTTTTCCCTGCTTCAGCATTCTCCTCCATTCCCGTAGCCGCAACGCTTTCGGCGATCTGGCGGGTGGACAGCTCCGCGAGCGCGGTAAAAATCAGTTCCGCTTCGCTCATGTGATCGCGTAGATTCTGAGTCTTAAGCCCTTTTATTTCCTTATGATTTTTTACGGAAACTCCCGCCCATTCCTGATGGATGATATTCGTGAGAATGGCATATTCTTCTTCGCCTTTCACTTCATGATCTTTCCAATAGTCGGTGAGCTTATTGCGGGTTTCCTGTCCCATCATCCGCTGTTGTATCCACTTTTCGCTCCTGCCGTGCTGCTTCCAGTATTCACGCGCGCGATCGAGGGAGAGCGCCGGGTCGCTCATGTCCTGGATGCGTTCGTAGCCTACTTTGGCCAACCAGAGCTTGATAGGCTCAGCCTTGGGACTTGGCACCGATTGAATCAGGCGCAGAAGCGTTTCCGGATTGGCGACATCGGTCAGGTATTTTTTACCATCGGCGGCTTCCA
>Ga0172379_10002488_pt1 | contig 32336 bp, 33 predicted proteins | sample GrowelOW334metaG_FD_119756 | JGI IMG/M metagenome (GOLD analysis project Ga0172379, IMG submission 119756) | Groundwater microbial communities from an aquifer near a municipal landfill in Southern Ontario, Canada - Groundwater well OW334 metaG | ecosystem: Environmental > Aquatic > Deep...
AATAATACCATAGGTCTAACTATGGTATAAATCAATACGCTATGTTATGCAATAGCCATTAGCACACATTCTCCATCCGTATAGCCTTAACGGGGCATTCTACATCGCAGATCCCGCAGCCTTTGCAAAAATCCATATCGGTTTCCCCGACTTCCATCTTTTCTCTTCCATCCTCAAGCTTGATCTTTTTTACTTTTATCGCCATGTCAGGACAGAAAACAGCACACCGCATGCAGTGGATGCACCTGTCTTTGTCGCGAATGGGCATTTTTGCTTTCCAGCTTCCCGTTTTGAACTGCTTCGAGTTTCCGGCCTCGATTATTTTTCCGCCTATTGGTATTTCTTTTGAAGTTTTTAGCGCCATAGTGAAGTTATTTTAATATTTTAACAAACAGGCATTTAAACGCTTTTAATTTGATCTTAAATTTCTATTTGGCATTTGAAATTACTCTGTATCCCTCTTTCAGCGCCTCGACATTCTTGTTCACAATATCTTCCGAAACCTTCTTCCCGAACATCTCTTTCGTTTCTTCGATGGCGTGTTCATACGGGATCAGCGGAACAAGCTTGATCATCGCTCCCATTATCGCGGTATTCGGAAGATCTCTTCCGATTATCCGCATTGCTATCCCCTTGGCATCGATTATATAGATCTTGCAATTCTTTTTACTCAGCTTGCTCCTGACATTTTCAGCCGTATCGCAAGTGTTTACTATGACAATGCCATCATCAATGAGTCCGCCTGCAACGTCAACGCTCGGAAGAAGCGACGGATCAAGAACCACGACCATGTCCGGCGACTCGACATCGCTGTATATCCTTATGGGCTTCTCACTCACACGAAGAAATGTCTTCATCGGGGCCCCCGACCTCTCCGGTCCGTATTCGGAAAAAGCCTGCGCAAAAATATCCTCTTCAATTGCCGCCTCGGCGATGACCTGAGCAGCCGTCTTTGCGCCTTGTCCTCCCCTTGAATGAATCCTTATTTGATATATTTCTCCAATCATTTTTTTAGGTTACATTTTATCTTTATGAGTATATTATACGTTTTTTTCCGTAATTTGTAAAAGCCGGCTAATAAATGGGATCACCTATAACAACTACCGTCAACGAATACGTCAGCGTGGCAAAAAACAAAACGATCAAACCGAACTTCAGCATTTTCTTGAACATTTGTTCTTTTTCTTTATTATCGGTAAGGCGATAAATAATATATCCAGCTCCTCCGCATATAACAGTTAAGACTGAAAATGTTGCGATAATTCCCAACAGCCAGTCATTTACATTCATTAATAATATTTTTATGTCTTGAGGCAAAATACTCTTTTCGGAAACAATATACGATGGCGATATGAAAATATTGAATAAATAAATATAAACAACCCACACGATCAACGCAATAATTACTTTTACTATTTTCATATTTTTCCTGTCATATTTTTCCATTATTTTGACATTTTAATAATCTCCTTTGCGATCATCAGTTCCTCATCGGTTTTGATCACGAGTTTTTTTATGTCTTTTATATCTTTATATCCCACCAGAATCATCTTTTTTATCTGAGTACTTCTGAATCCCACAGTTCCGGAAAAAACAATGGCATCCACATCTCCCAATATCGCTTTATATGCTCCGATGTATTTCCTGATCCTGTACGCATAGATCTGAAGAGTGCTTATCATTTTTTCATTCCCCAGCTTTGCGTTGTGGGATATTTCATAAATGCTGTCATTTTCGGTCTCGGCAAGGCCTTTCAGTCCGCTTTCCCGGTTCAGAAGATAGTCCACATCGAATGCCCTTCCTTTCCCGGTATAATCCTTTATTTCTATATCGGTATTTTTGATCAGCTCGAGGATGACTCCAGGATCCAGATCGCCGCATCTTGAGGCCATCGGAAGCCCTTCCATAGGAGTGAAACCCATGGATGTATCGATCGCCCGTCCCTTCCTTATCGCGGTTATGCTGGCTCCTCCCCCGAGATGGCATGTGATAAGATTCAGCCTCTTTGCCGGCTTCCCGAGCTGCTTTGCCGCTTCAAGCATAATATAGTTATGCGAGATCCCATGAAAACCATATCGCCTGATGCCATATTTTTCAAACATCCGGCGCGGTATGGCATAAAGATATGCGTATTCCGGAAGATCCCTATAGAATGCCGTGTCGAACACCGCAACATTTTGCGCACCCCCTATGATCTCCATTGATGCCCTTATCCCTTCCAGATTGGCGGGATTATGAAGCGGAGCGAGATGACTGACTTTTTCGATCTCTTTCAAAATTTCAGGATTAACCAAAATAGGCTCGGAATATTTTCCACCCCCATGAACCACTCTGTGTCCGACATATTTGATATTCTCGACATTCCCGATCTTGCCTATGGCCTCTTTCAGCGCCTCAGTGTGATTCTTTATTTCTCCCTTGCCTATGTCTTCGATAAATCCCGAATTTAATTCTTTCAACTTGAAATCAAAAAGCTTGTACTTCAGAGAAGTGCTGCCGGAATTGAGAACCAGGATTTGATCATTGATATTCATAATTAAATAATTTATTTCTTAGCGCCAACAAGGATATTTCAGAAAATATATAACTAAACTGTAAGATTATTGATATTTAGGAACAATTTTCGACCAAGTATCAGGGTTTCCATCATAACACTCATAAATATGCACATATATTAAATCGTATTCACAATTATCCTCATTATTCAAGGTGTATTCTTTTGTCTCTCCCGCCTTTATTCCATCATCGTTTCTCAAAAAATCCTTATAATTCAACGCGGTCCCGCCCCAAACAACTCCTCCGCGCTTGCATCTTCCCGCGTAAAATTCAACATTATCAACATCCCGAGTTCCTGTATTCTTAATTTTTAAATAAATATTCTTGCTTAGGTCTGAGCTTTGCTTGATAATTTCAATTCTTTTCTCCATACACGATGTTGGCTCTTCTATTGTTATCGTGGCTGAATCTCTAATATTATAACCACCCCCAAGTCCGCCAGGTCCGCTTCTGACACTACAAAATATTAAAACCCTATAGTCATCGGGATAAATTGACCATTTAAAATATTTATAGTTATTTGCTTTTATGTCCCATTCAAATTCACGAGACTGCTGATCCCAAATAAATGGATTTTTAGAAACGCTGTCCATTTTAAATTCTGTTCGCGTTTGTGAATATACTACATCGGGTCTTGTTCCAGCAATATCCATTCTACAAACTCCGCCAATACCATCAAGAACAGTTATTTCAACCGGTTCTCCATAGGCATAAGTACGTTTATTGGTTTTAATATATTGAGATATATTAGGCTTCTCCGGCTCTGATTTTAGAGAATCGGCCTCAGGCTTCTCCGGCTCTGATTTTAGAGAATCGGCCTCAGACTTCTCCGGCTCTGATTTTAAGATACTGATAAATAACAGAGTTATTATCCCAAAAATGACAAACAACAATGCAATTGTTTTAATAACATGTTTATATATCATATTATTTTATATTATTCAATTGGATAATCCCTGAACAATATCATCTTTTGTAAAAATATATTTATTCTGGGAATACATCGACTCATCGCAATTATCTTGATCTTTTTTCCGTCATTTTTCACTTTTCAATTTCAATTTTTAGCTTAATATCACTTCCCCATCCCCGCAGCCCGCCATCCCCGCAGCATTTCCTTCGTCAGTGTCTATATGGCAAGCCCATGCATAAGTCTTGTCGACCCGCGCAATGACATTGTCAAAAATCAGCCCTCTCTCTCCCCCCACCTTAACTTTCATCACATCACCGTCTTTGATGCTTATTCCGGCCGCATCCTTAGGAGTCATATGGACATGCCTCTTGGCGACGATCACGCCTTCTTTTATATCAATGCTCCCTTTGGGTCCCGTGACAGTTATTCCCGGAGTATCTTTTATATTTCCCGAAAGGCGGAGGGGCGGATTTATCCTGAAATTCCTCGCTTCAGTCTCCGTTATTTCAACCTGTGTGTAATTCCTTATGGGTCCCACTATGCGCACCCTTTTCATCTCAAATTCATCGTCTTTGATATCTACGGTCTCATTTGCCGCAAACATACCGGGCTGAGACAGCTCTTTCTTGACCGTCAGTTCGGCCCCGGCGCCAAACAGCTTCTCAAAATCATCTTTATTGAGATGTATGTGATGAGCAGAGATCTCAACTTTAACTATTTTGTTCATATTTTTGCTTTGTTAATCAATAAACCTAACTTATTATAACATAAAAATCTCTAATAAGAACAGCTCTTTTCCATAGGGACTGTCCTTTGAATGCCGCTATTTTCCACATATGATCTTTCTATATACCTCTTCATATCCATCGACCATTTTCTCAATGTTAAAATTTTCCCGGACACGCTTCCGGCAATCAGACCGCTTGATCTTGCCTATGTTTTTTATGGCCTCTATCATTCCCTCTTCGTTTTCGACGATAAAGCCGGTTTTTCCATGTTCCACGACCTCCGGAACCGAACCGTTCCCAAAGGCTATAACGGGCGTCCCGCAAGCCATCGCTTCGATCATCACGAGCCCGAAAGGTTCCTGCCAGCGGACGGGAAAAAGGAATGCCTTGGCTCCGCCCAAAAAATCGGACAGCCTGCTCCTGTCCAAAAAACCCAGATCTTCGATCTCTCCCTGCTTGATATATGGCTTCACCTTCTCGGCATAAAAACCATTGCCCCACGCGCTCCCGGCAATTTTCAATTTTTCTTTGGACCTTGTCGCGACATTCACCGCCGCATCGACTCCTTTTTCATAGGTATATCTCCCGAGATATGCAAGATATCCTTCGTGATCGCCCCTGAATTTGAATCTGCCAAGATCAAGGCCGTTATAGACCGTTCTAACGTAATTCAGGTCCGGCATGCCCTTTCTCTGATTGTCGCTTATGGAAACATAATATGCCCTGTTCCTCCACGCGCAATAGCCGATCGCATTGTTCCAGGCGGAATCCATCGGATCATGAAGCGTAAAAACCGTCGGAGTCTTTGTCTGATTCACGAACGGAAGAAGCTTCGGCACAAGATGGAAAGCATGGATTATATCATATTTCCCGCTCCCCGCATCTTCATACATCTTCGAGGCAAGGAGCTGTTCATAGACCGAAAGCTGAAGCTGATCATGAAATCCTCCATTCATCGGCTTGTCTTTCAGTTTGTAGAATGAAACCATGTCATTGGATATTTTTTTTGCCTCGATCCCGGAATCCGAAGAACAATAAAAAGTGACGTCGTGTCCGCGTTTTGACAATTCCCTAACCAAAATTTCCGCGAGGTCCATCGGAGCATAGATTATCTCTTTCGGAAGCGGACAGGAAAATTCATTCGTACAATAGATCGCTATCCTAAGTTTTGACATTTATTATTTATTTGACATATTAAACTTTCTCGACCATATCCTGAGGAAATCTTCAGCTCCCGACCATGGAAACCGAATTTATGCATTATTAATATTATTTTCCTTTTAACTTTTTTTGTTCTTGTATTTTTCTAAAACTTAGCCTGCTGATCACTGGTTTCCCCGTTTTCACTTCAATCTGTTTTCTGGCGTTTCCTGCTATACTTCCGCCTTCACGCGCCACCTTTCTATTTTCCGGAAAAGTTTTGGGCTCCCGCTTCTTGGAAATTTCAGTGGTCGCCGTTTCTGCCAGCATGTTCAAGACCAATTCTAAATTCGTCATATTATCCCGCAAATTTTCTTTTTTCAAATCTTTATGCTTTTTATAGTCTTTTGTTTTCAATCCTGCCCAGGCAAAAGAAATATCATCGGTTAAAACAGCGAATTCATCGCTTGTTTTTACGCCCCGCTCATTCCACTCATTAGTCAGATCTTTTCTGATTTCAATGCTTTTCAGACGCAAGTCAACCCAGTTTTTAGAATAACCCATTTTAAGATAGGTTGCCAGTGCGCGGTGAATGGCTTTTTCAGGATCCTCAGTTTCTTCGATTCTTTCATAGCCCACCCGCGCCAGCCAAAGCTTGAACGGCTCCGCCTTCGGCGAAGGAATAGACTGAATTATCCTGAACATTGTTTCTGTATCCGCCGCATCAGTTAGATAAAACTTGCCATCTGCAGCTTGCATTTTCAGTTGGTTACATTTTGTAACCACCTCGCTTCCTTCTTGTTTTAAGCGGTTTTTTAGCACTTTCCAATAATTCCTCGGATCAACGCTCGCATTTAACGCATCGACTATATCCACTACCGAAAAATACCATAGTTCTTTTTCATCATCCCAAATCCGACGGATTTTCTTACCTTCAAAAATCGCTAATTGCTTATCTTTTTTCATTAAATATTTTAATGATTGAATAATTTGTAACTTGTTTTTCCGTATACGCTTCCGCCAAATCCATTGGAGCATAGATTATCTATTTCGGAAGCGGACAAGAAAATTCATTCGTGCAATATATGGCTATTTTAAGTTTTGACATTTGATTTTTAATTTATCCGATCATAAGAATCGGATCTCTATTGAAATACTATATACTGCAGTAATTTTATGCCATCATTAGAAAAATCAGATGACAAATTTCTTCTTGAATTTACATTTAGGATAATTAGAACAACCAAAGAATTTACCAAACCTGCCATTTATCTCTCTTAGTTTGCCGCCGCATGTCGGGCAAATATCGTTTGTCTTATTTTCTACGACTTCATCGTCTTTATTTACCAGTTTTATCAACCTGAGCAATTCATCACCATCGACCAATTCAATCTGTTTATCTTCTGCGTATTTCTCAGCCTCTGTTGTAAAGATGTTTGTTGTTATAAAGATTCCCTTTCCTTGCGAAAGCTTATCCATCAATGTACCAACAAATTCTCTAACATTACTAACCGATACTTTCGAAGTTATATATTTCTTGCACTGAATGTAATGTTTTATTCCGTTTTTCGTTACGACTACATCCACTCCTCCGTCATGAGAACCACCAACTTTTTCCGTTTGATATCCAAGTCGAAAATACATGTCTGCAATATAATTTTCAAAGTCATTAGGTCGCAATTTTCTTAATTTTCCAATTAAATCCTTATCTATGGTCCACTCGTTGACTTGATTGATTTTTTTCTCAATCTTCTTGTTTTTTAAATAACGTGGTATCCATACTTCGACAGCTATTTTCATCAATGCAATAATAATTAGCAAAACCCATACTTGCCACAGAGAAAGAAACATTGTCAACAAACTTTTAAAAAATTCCCATTGATCGAAAGCAAAATGATTTATATTGTTTTTAATTAATAATTATTAATTCCCTATTCGCCTATTCGCGCGAATTAGAGAACCGATAAGATAGCGCAAATCAAGATAATTGATATTAGAGGTATTTACAAATAACTCACCTTCACGCTATTCAATCTCTTTTCAATTTCGCTTCGATCCAAAATCCCATTCTGCGCGCCATATTCGCTGACCACGTTCCCGCTGTTCAAAATTCCGAATTTCAATGCATCTTCCAGTTTACCAGTGATCAGATATCCCCCAAGCATGGCCGCACCAAACGCATCTCCGGCGCCTGTCGCATCCACTCCCCGATTGTCCGTTCCCGGCGCAAAAATAACCTGATCCCCTCCGCCATAAACATATGCGCCATTTTTTCCATCAGTTACGACCACAATTTTCGGACCCCATTTTTTCATGAATTTTGCCAGGACCGAAGGATCGTTCATCTGATTATAATCCAATTTAATGTTCTTATCTCCCTGGACCAGCTCTATTGCTTCATCCTTGTTCACGATTAGCATTTCGGTTATCCTGAAATATTCTTTCAGATTATCAGTTCCGCCGGCCAGCTGAGCTCCGCCCGGATTCCAGGCAAGCTTTATCTTGCCCTCAACCACGGCTTCCTTTATCTCATCCAGGCTATTCTTCCACTGGTTCGCAAGAGAAGTGAGATATATCCATTTGCTTTTTCCGATCAGATTTTCTTTCTTCAGCTCAAGAAAGTCGCTTGCGCCCTTATAAACAAAGATAACCCGGTCGCCGCCTTTTTTATCCAACACGATCAAAGAGAATCCCGTTCTCCTTGCCTCATCGTTCTGGATCAATCCAGTGTCTATCCCAAGTTTTTTCAAATTATTGACTATCGCTTTTCCGTCATCATCGTTTCCCACTTTGCAGTTCACGGCGACTTTGAGCCCGAGCTTTTGGAAAGTGGCCGCTGTGTTGCAGGCTCCTCCTCCGAAATTGAATATCACCTCTTCGCTTTTTATCTTTGCGCCATATTCAAATCCCAGGATCACCTGCTCCGTCAGATTCTCAGGAGTTTCAATGATCTTTCCCTTGTCGGTAATGAACGTTATGTCGCGAGTCGCCCCGCCGATCGTAATTATGTCGAACATAATTTTAGTATTTAGTATTTAGTATTTAGTATTTAGCTGGATGCCAAATACCACATACCACATGCCATATACCTCATGCCAGTTCATTTCGATCATTGATACATTAAAACACTTGGCATACCATAAACAGTTTACTGTATAACAACACTTAGGCTTTGCATCTTATCTTTTTTTCTATCAAGCTTCCAAGAACCATATCCTTGGGCTTTTCCGTGCCCAAAACATCAAGAAGCGTCGGCGCAACATTTCCAAGAACCCCGTTGTCATGCAATTTCAGGCTTTCCCTCTTCAGTCCCTTTTTTGCGATAATGAACGGAACGGGATTTTTGCTGTGCATGGTCATTATCTCTCCCGTTTTCAGATCAACCATTTCATCGGCATTGCCGTGATCCGCAGTCACTATCACCATTCCTCCGCCCTCCACGGCTTTTTCGATCACCATTGCCATGCACTTATCCAGAAATTCAACCGCGGAAATGGTCGCCTTCATGTTTCCCGTATGCCCTACCATATCGGCATTGGCATAATTAACAGCAATAAAATCATATACGCTGTATTCGATATTCGAGACAAGAACTTTCGTGATGTCCATTGCGGACATTTCCGGCTTCTGGTCATAGGAAAAAACGTTCGGAGACATGATCTGCTCCCTATCCTCTCCGCCAACCGGATCCTTATGTCCGCCATTTATAAAATATGTTATATGAGGATATTTCTCGGCTTCAGCTATATAGAGCTGTTTTTTCTCTCTCAAAACATGGGGTATGGTATTCTCCACCGATTGGGAATAATAAGCGACCTGCACAGGAAGGTCCGGACCGAAATCCGTCAGTGTACACGCAAATATATCTTTTAACTTATGAGATCTGTTCTCATAACCGATAACTTTATTCGTCACAAATAATTTCGTGAATTGCCTCGCCCTGTCCCCCCGGATATTGAAATGAATGATCGCATCATTGCTTTTTATTTTCGCAATAGGTTTGTTCTTGCTGTCTACTATTACCGTCGGAATGATAAATTCATCCGTAAGGCCCTGTGAATAGGAATATTTTATGGCCTCTTCGGGAGATTTGCTTTTCCATCCCTCCCCCATGACCATGGCATCATAAGCTTTCTGAAGCCGCTCCCAATGTTTGACGCGGTCCATGCCATAATATCTTCCGCCTATCGTGGCGATCTTTCCTATTCCTATCTCTTCTATTTTTTCGTTCAGATCCTGCAGAAAGATCAGCGCTCTTTTCATAAAAGTATCCCTTCCGTCAGTGAAAAGATGCAGATAAACCTGCTTCACCTTCTTCGTTTTCGCCAGCCTCAAAAGAGCGTAAAGATGGTCCGGATCGCTATGAGGACTGTCTATTTCGGAAAGAAGTCCGATGAAATGAAGATTTGTTTTCTCGACTATTGCATGATTCATAGTTCGAAGTATTCTCGGATTTTTGAAGAATTTACCCGACTCGATGTCTTCCCTGATTATCTGCGAATCCTGTTTGACGATCCTTCCCGCGCCGATGTTTATATGTCCCGCTTCGCTCCCACTCCTTTCATTCTCGGAGAGTCCCACTGCAAGACCGGTGGCATTCAGGGTCGTATAGGGATACTTTCGGACCAAGCTGTCAAAAAAAGGTTTTTTGGCAAGTTCAATCGCATTAGCCCTGCTTTTTGGCGCAACACCCCATCCATCAAGGATTATAAGAATATTTGTCGGTTTTTTTGGCATAAATAGTTTGTGAATTTCTAATTTTTAATTTCTAATTTATATTGAATTTCTAATTTTACAATTTCTCAATGTTTAAAACTTTTAGTCATCTTCCTATAGTCCATGCACTTATTATTTTCAATATTTTATTCAGAATTGATAATTCAGTCATTGAAAATTCAATGAAAATTGTAAATTGATAATTGAAAATTATGCTCCGATCTCTTCTTCTATCTTCATCAGCCTGTTGTATTTTGCAAGCCTCTCTCCCCGGGAAAGCGATCCGGCCTTCAGGAAATCCGCGCCCGTCGCAACTGCCAGGTCGGCGATGAAATGATCGCATGTTTCTCCCGATCTGTGCGAAACGATGACCTTCCAGCCTTCTTTTTTTGCAAACTTGATGCAATCGATCGTTTCCGTGAGAGTTCCTATCTGATTGAATTTTATTATTATCGCGTTTGCGCACTTGTTCTTATCCGCCTTTTTTCCCCTTTTTATATTCGTTACCGTGAGATCATCCCCGACGATCATAATCTTTTTGTTGAATTGGTCTATCCTCTCCTTCATCCGCGCCCAGCCCTCCCAGTCATTCTCATTCAGACCATCTTCGATCGAAATAAGCGGATATTTTTTCAGCCACTCAAGATACAGAGCGGTAAGCCTGTCGCGGTCCAAGGAAATATTCTCAGGCCTGAGCCTGTATTGGTTGTTCCCTGCTTCATAGAAGGAGCTGGATGCCGCGTCTATTCCGATAAAAATCTCTTCGCCCGGCTTGTATTTGGCGTCTTCGATCGCCTTTATGATCAACTCGAATGATTTTGTCGTACTGTCCAACTTTGGAGAAAAACCGCCTTCGTCTCCGACTCCGGTTGATTGTCCAAGTCCTGACAGTATTTTCTTCAGCGCCTGAAAGATCTCGCTTCCGGCCCGGATCCTTTCCGGAGAACCTTTTATCCCCACGGGAAGTATCATGAATTCCTGGATCGAAAGTCCGCTATCGGCATGCTTTCCGCCATTTATTATATTGAACATAGGGACCGGTATCCTGAAATCTTCTTCTTCAAGACCATAGGCGGATGCTATATATCTATACAGACGCTTATTTCTTGCCCTTGCTCCCGCTCTCGCACAAGCAAGAGACACTCCCAAAATGGCATTCGCACCCAGATTCGATTTATTCTCTGTTCCATCCAGATCGATCATCATCTTATCTATCTTCTTCTGGTTGGTTACGACTTGTCCCTTCAGCTTTGCCGCGATCCTGACATTAACATTCTCACAAGCTTTCAAAACACCCTTCCCGCCATATCTGGCGTTGTCCTGGTCCCGCAATTCCAATGCCTCAAATTCGCCCGTAGAAGCGCCGGATGGAACCGCCGCTATTCCCCTGACCTTGCTTTCAAGAACAACCTCAACCTCCACTGTCGGATTTCCCCTCGAATCCAAAATTTCTCTCGCCTGGATCTTTTTGATCTTATTCGACATATTAGTATGCGTTTAATTTGATTAATTGCTTGATACTTTCTGAAAAGCAGATCCCTCCACCTTGAATTCATTTGAATAAAAATCAATGGCGCCGATGCAATTTTCAGGTTCCTGGCATCCATGATACACCTTCACCACGAATCTATAAACACCTTCTCCCTCCTTCTCGGGAAGAGACAAGGCGCATTTTGTAGTTTTCTTGCTGAGATTAAAACCGGATCTGTCATATCCGACATTCTCATGCCTGATCCCAAGATTGACCCACTTGCCATTGATATATTTTTCAAAATTATCGAGGTATTCGCAAGGCTGTGAATATATCGACCGGTCGGTATAGTTTTCTATGGCAAGAATTATCCTGTCTCCCATCTGATAGACGCTCTTGTCGGTCTTCACGAATATCCTGTCAACATTCTCGACAAGATAGGCATTGTCCGTCATTCTATCTATTCTTTCATATTGTACGTAAAAAGCGGCGATAAAAACGGGAAGTATGGCCATGATAAAGAAATAGAACAGTATCTCGGCATCAAACCTTAGCCCTTTCTTGCTGTTTTTTGTTTGTTTTTTTACTTTTCTCATATTTTTTGGCTAATAATTAAATTTTATCGATCAATCCAAAATACTGATATCTATTGCACCGATGCTTTCTTCGATCGGAAATTCTTTGGAATTCCTCATCCTTTTATACCCATAAACCTCGACATTTTTTCCGTCATATTCAACAAGGCTCTGCGGCATTGCTCCGTCTTTTATAAACCCGGAAACAACGGCATAGGCGCCCCCGTCCTGCAGATCAAGCACGACATGATAGAACTCATCCGTCTTTTCAGCTTTTAAAACGCCCTTTATCCTGGTAACCGCCTCCATTGAATATCCCGTTTCGAAAACTATTACGATCTTTTCATTGTTCCATGGATTCTTTGAATACTTGAAAGTTCCCGTTATGTCATTTTTTTCAATATCCACCAGATCCGCAATATCAACGACCGGAATCTTTCTGTTCAATTCGGCAATGATGCTGTTCGTGTCCGGACTTCCGCTCAATACCAAATTATTCTGCGACAGATCTTCGGATGTGACTTCTCCGGCTTTTTTCACCTTTACATTTTCCGGAGGTTGAACCTGCGAGATAATGGCACGCTCTTCGCCTCCAACCATATCGCTCGTGATCATGATAATGTTCTTGTCACTATCAAGAACTTTCAATTTTTCAAAAAATACATCTACCGTTTCTCCGGGCGTGACAACTCTCTGTTTTTCATATTTTCTTTGGCTGATATTCCCGAGAGAATCTATTTTATATATACATATCGATCCTCCGATCATTTCACAGCTTCCATCCTCAATGTTTTCAAGCCTCGCAGAAAGTTCGAAACCGAACCCGCTTGAACCGTAGCCGTAATAATATTCGGGCTGATTCGGATCCGATAAAAATTCTTCTTTCGTATATTTCAGCAAATCCAAATAAACATCTGAATTTTTGTCATTCAGTCTGATCAAACCATTGCTTTCGGGAAATTTCCGGCCATTTTCCGGGGAATATGCCCCTAGCGCCTTCTTGATCTCAGACAGATCATCCTTTCTCTCTCTGTCATTTTCTTTTTGGACTTCGCTACGTATGAAATCATCATAAAAATCATCAGCGATCTCAAATTCAACGGAATATGAGTTTTTCATGCCGGGATCCGTTTCGCTCCTGATATCATTCTTATTTATGATCTCATCGGAATAATAGAACACGATCCTATACTTTCCCGGTCCGGCATAACGGCCCTCGGCACCTTCCGAATACAATTTCTGATCCCACACGCCATTAACACTTTCATTGAAACCCAAGTTCTTTATTTCAATAAAATCATAATCTTCTTTCACGATCTCGCATTTGGGATGTTTATAAACGGCACTCCAAGACCCTTCTTCTTCAAAAAAAAGATCCCACTGAAGATCATTTTTACATTTTCCCGGAGGAACAATATACCAGACAGGCCTCGTTCCCTTGTTCGTTACGATAAATTTCACCTGTTCGCCCCGAACATATACACCTTTCTCAGCTGTAATTTCCACCGCATATGCCGGCTTTTCGTCTTTCGAAAAATAATACTTTTGAAAATAAAAAACTCCCGCTGACGCGAAGACCATGAGGATCAAAAAAATGACAAGTTTTATTTTATTTCCGCCTGCAGAAGGGATTATCATGCTTCGTGAAAATTATTAATGGATCAAAGCAAAAAAGTCGCTAATTAGCGGAAGATTTGCTTATTTTATATATACAGAATCCGTCGTCAGAGATCTTGCATTCAGGGTCCTTGATATTCTCAAGCCTCGCCGTAATTTCATAACTTTTTCCGTCCGATCTGTAGAGATAAAAGAACTCCGGATCTTTCGAATCTTTCAAATTGCTCGAGTTGACATATTTTATAAGGTCCTGATATGCAGCGGAATTTTCATCATTCAGTTTTGTTCCGCCAAGACTGACCGGATAACTGCCATTTTGCAAAAAAAACATTTCGAGCGCATTCCCTATTTGCGCGATATTTGATTTTCTCATCACGTCATCCGCCCTATAGGGCTGATTTAAATATGTGTCCTTTATGAAATTATTCTCTTCCTTTATGGGCGTTTCCGTCTTTCTAGCCGAAAACAGCTTGCTATATTCGGAATAGATTATATCCTTGCCGGCGAACAGTATCACCGCCAAAATTATCAATATTATTGTCATTACCGGCGCTTTTTTGCTTCCACCTACCGGCATATTTCCCCCTACCCCTCCATCCATATCATTTGTAGATTTTATCTCTTCCATGATCCATATCGTTAATATTTAATTAAGAGCTTCAATCCCCGGAAGTTTTTCCCCGGACATGAATTCCAGCATCGCACCTCCTCCGGTTGAAACATAACTTGCCTTTTCGAGATATCCGAATTTATCCAGCGCTGTTATCGTATCCCCTCCTCCTATGATCGAATATCCTTTTGAACTTGTGATGGCCTTTGCGATCTCTTTCGTGCCTTGCGAAAAAGCATCTTTCTCGAAAAGCCCCATCGGGCCGTTCCAGATTATCATTTTGGATTCTGATATTATTTTTGCATAGAGCTCCGCCGTGTCGGGACCGATATCCAATATCCTCTCGTCACCGATCTTTCCGATGGCGGAAAGCGCCGCTGTCTTCACTTCGGAGTTGCAGATAATGACGTCTACCGGAATATGGAGCTTGGTGTTATCGAGATCTATTTTTTTGGCCTCTTCGGGATCCATGTCTCCGAGCAGGGATTTCCCGGTATCGATGCCTTTCGCCTTCAGGATGACATTGGCCACAACCCCTCCGACAAGGATATTATCGAATTTATCCATCAAAAATTTAATTACGGGAAGTTTCGTTTCCGCCTTTGCTCCTCCGATCACGATCGTCGCGGGTTTTTTGGGATTGTTTATCGCATCGGTCAAAATATCCACCTCTTTTTCCATCAGAAGTCCCGCATAAGAAGGCAAATATTTCGTGATCCCGTGAACAGAAGCATGCGCACGATGCGAAGCGGAAAATGCGTCGTTCACATAGACATCTCCAAGGCTCGCCAATTCCTTCGCAAAAGCTTCGCCATTTTCCTCCTCTTCCTTATGGAATCTAAGATTTTCAAGGAGTACGATCTCTCCCATTTTCATTTCAGCTATGGTCTCTTTCACAACATCCCCGATACAATCCGGAGTCTTTGTGATGGAAAGCCCCAAAAGCTCCGAAAGACGGTCCTGAACCGGACCAAGCCTGAACTCCTCGACAACTTTCCCGTCCGGCCTCCCAAGATGCGAAAGAAGGATTATTTTTGCGCCCTTTTTGACAAGATATTCGATCGTGGGAAGGGTCGCCCTAATCCTCCAGTCCTCGCCCTTGTCTACGACCCCGTCTTTTCCGATCGGCACATTGAAATCTACCCGGAGAATCACTTTTTTATCTTTCAGTTTTTTGATTTCTTTTAGGGACTTCATTGTTTTATATTAGGATTTGACAATACATATTTTGTAACTATAATATCTGCATGGGAGGAAAACACTTTGAGTAACACAACCTACGCACTGAAAATAATTGAATATAAGCTGGTTCCGATGATCATCACATGGGCCGCCGCATTGGCACTGCTCGTTTACACGAATTCGATCATCATCCGAGAAAACTTTTGGGATGCGACAACTACAGTAGGAGGATTAATAATAATCATAGTTGCGGCATATATAACAATGAAAATATTGGATCATGTGGTCAAAGAATAATCAACTTTAAGCGATAAAATCGCTTTTTTTTATTTGAAGAAAATTATAATTTCCCACCCATGAATTCCGCCATTTCCACCAACCTGTTCGTATAACCGAACTCATTGTCATACCAGGAAGAAACCTTTACCAGATTCTCATTCACTTTCGTAAGAGGAAGATCAACGATGGATGAAAGCGGATTGCCTTTGTAGTCAATGGATACAAGCGGTTCGTCCGTCACTCCAAGTATGTTTTTCATTCCTTCTTTACTCGCCTTCTTGAACAGCTCATTCACTTCTTCAACTGATGTGTTTCTTTTTACGATCGCGATAAAGTCCGCGATGGAAACCGTCGGGGTCGGGACTCTCATGGCCGATCCGTCGAGCTTTCCCTTGAGCGACGGAATGGCTTCCGCAACGGCAACAGCTGCGCCGGTCGATGTCGGAATGATGGACATGGCCGCAGCTCTCGCTCTTCGAAGGTCCGGATGCGGAAGGTCCAGGATCCTCTGGTCGTTCGTATAGCTGTGCACTGTCACCATGAAACCTTTGTCCACTCCGATATTGTCATTCAGGATCTTCACAACGGGCGCAAGGCAATTTGTCGTACATGAACCGTTGGAAACAATATTATCTTCTTTCGTATCATAGTCATTTTCGTTGACGCCCAATATAAGGGTCTTTATATCCGCACCTTTGCATGGCGCGCTTATGACGACTTTTTTTGCTCCGGCCTCCAGGTGCTTTCCCGCTCCGGCCTTGTCCGTAAAAAATCCGGTGCATTCAAGAACAACATCGACTCCGAGGTCTTTCCATGGGAGAGCCAACGGATCTTTCTGGGCAAAGACTTTGACCTTTTTTCCGTCGACTATGATATGGTCATTGTCATAATCAACTTTTCCTTTGTATATTCCATAGTTCGAATCGTATTTCAGAAGATACGCAAGAGTTTTTGTGTCGGTGAGATCGTTCACGGCCACGACTTCAATATTAGGATTTCCGATCATTAATTTTAGAGCCGGCCTTCCGATCCTTCCAAATCCATTGATCGCGATTTTTATTGACATAGGTTTTGATTGATTAATTAAATTAGTTTAACTTAGTTCTTGATTTTTCTCCCCTGACAAGGGGAGATCAAGAGGGGTTTGCATTTCGAACTGCATCCCTTTTATATACTTTATTTTTTAAATCCATATAAACGCCATCGATATTTTCAATTATTTCTTTATTCGTAAATCTGATTACTGCAATTCCATATTCGGATAATTTTTGTGTTCTGGTTTTATCATAATCCTCTTGTTCGGCATGAGAATCGCCATCTATCTCAATCGCAAGCAATAGTTTCGCGCAATAAAAATCAACTATGTAGTTCAGTAAAGGTTTTTGCCGTAAAAATTTATATTTTTCAAATTGCTTGTTGCAAAGCACCTTGTACCATAGTTTCTTTTCTGCAAATGTCGGATTTTTTCTGTTTTGACGGGCTTTTTCTGTAAGCTTTTTGTCATATGAGATATGTTTTTTTGATTTGAACATACTTGCATTAATACAACCCCCTTAATCCCCCTTATCAGGGGGAAATAATCTTTTTCTACTCCGGTTCTGTGAATTTAAAAGTGGAGAGAATTTTATCGAAATAATCCAAAGCTAAGTCATCTCTCTTTGAGTCACGCGCTATATTATAAGAATAGTCATTATATAATCTTATATTGTATATTTTTTCACCCTCTAGGAATATATTGGGCTCCCCGTAAAATAACCCGTTTAATTCCGTAACTCTTATTCCTTGCAGTCCTTCATATTGATAACTTTCATATTTCTCCACTACAGAAAAATTACTTTTAAGCCAGCTGCTCCAATTAAAATTAATCGGCTTAGAATAGACATCAATCTGTACCCCTATCCAGTCGTTTGTATATTTTGGATTCATCTCTCTGCCATCAGATGAAAAAAAGTCATCCGGCGCTGCTCCGCCAATCACAATCTCTCTATCACTGTTTAATAGTAAAATACCGGCGTTATTATCCGGACTATCTTTTTTACTCCAGTCTTTCGGATATTTTGCCTCAAAACCATATTCTTCATTTCTGTAAGTTTGCCAATCCAATACATCATTCTTTGCAGGCCTTATATCTAAAATCTCCCCCGTCGCAGAATCTATCATTCGGGTTTCCGTCATTCCGGATAATCCCAGGTCTGCTTCATAGGTGATGGTTTTGTCGTCTTGCGACCATACGAAATTTCTGCCGCTGCCGCCAATGAGAAAATAGAAACTCGGCTGACTAATGCAAGCGCGCACGGACGATATTAAACCAAAATTACTCGATTTATCGTTATTTTTACAAAATGTGTCAGAGGGTCCTTTCGACTCAAGTTTATATATTCCGATCCACGCTTGCGGGAGATCCCCCGCCAGGCATCCGCTGGAAAAAACGATTCTGTCTCCACTACTCGATAGATTAGCGCTCAGAAAACAATCTCCTGCATATTTGGCATTCGTATCCTGGAAAGTTTCGGAATCATATGCATAACCCGAATCTTTCATATATTTATTCGAATCGTCTATTGTAAATATTGCCTGTTTTGTATCAGCACTTAAAATCGATCTCGCATCGGAAGAAATTTCGATCCCCCTTATCTCCGCAACGTCAGATGACATATTATCCGTACCGAAACTTCGGGTGAAAACATATAAAGCAACGCTTGAAACAACAATAAAGCCCGCCACCGCAGACAGTCCGAGCACAGTCTTCGCAAACATGACGAACATAGGTTCTTTCTTTGTTTTATTCTTAGCCATAGTTTTGTATTATTTTTTTCATAAACCAAACAAACAAGTCTTTGACTTATATGGCTATATTCTATCATTTTTTTCAATAATTATCAAAAAAAGAAATACCTGATGCGCAATGCACGGGTATTTCAAAGAATATTCCGCAGGATCTATCTGTCGTATCCGGAATATGACAAATTGAAGCTTTTATTTATAAGCGGAAAATCAGGAACAACATTCCCCTTTACCGCATATGGGAATGCCGCCCAGTTCAAGAATGAAGCGTCTCTTGCCTGGACACGACTGATCTCGCCATTCCTGTCCGTTGAGACAAAATATACTATATTACCCCGCCATCCTTCGGTCACAGAAACGGAATATGAGCTATTTTTGAACTTTATTGCATCTTTTGACCTTATTTCACCTGGAGGAAGAACATACAAAGCCTTTTTCAGGATATTCATCGAAACGTATACCTCTCTCACCTTTACCATGAATCTCGCATAAACATCCCTGGTGCTTTCCGTCGGAACGTCCACTTCGAATTTATCATATGCGGCATATGGATAATCAACTCTCACGTCAAGATCAAGCCCCATTGCTCGCGCCGCAACGCCGCATAGATCGTGATCGATAGCGGCTTGAGCGTCCATGAATCCGGTTCCTTTCAACCGATTCATAAGAGAGTTGCTATCGAAACATATTTCCATAACTTGCCTGAAATCCGATTCAATTGCCTCAAGGTTCGTCCGCAGCTTATTTGCGGCTTCCTCTGAAACATCTTTTTCAACTCCGCCTATTGAATTTACGCCCCTGAGGAATCTGCTTCCCGTGAGCTTTTCATTCCATTGCATGATCATCTCGCGAAGCCTTGATCCGTTTGCGCCTCCGAAGTTGAAACCCGTATCCAGCATGATGAATCCTATGTCATTGAAATGATTTGCGAGACGCTCAAGTTCCGCATAAACCACTCTCAGATACTTTGCGCGCTCGGGAACATTGACCCCGCCTAAATTTTCCAATGCCTGACAGAATGCAAGCGAATGGCTGAACGAGCTGTCGCCGGATACCCCCTCTGAAAGCGCAACTTTTTTCGCAAGCGGCAGCACCTCAAACAGCTTTTCGACGCCCTTATGTTTATATCCCAAAAGAGGTTCGAGGGAAATGATCTCTTCTCCCGCGACCGAAAATCTGAAATGCCCGGGCTCTATGATCCCGGCATGGACCGGTCCGACCGGGATCTCATATATTCCCTCTCCTTCAACCTTTCTGAACTGGTGCGGCTCACCTTTGGCGTTCTCGGGCCTGGTATCCCACTTGAAATCTTTTCTGAGCGGATAAACTCCCAAGGGCCAGTTTTCATGCAAAATAACACGCTTTTGATAGTAATGATCCGTCGGAATCAGTCCGAAGAAGGTCATAATCTCCCTTTCGTACCAGCTTGATCCGTGTATTTTCACAACCAATGACGGAAATTCCTCGGTATTCTTCAAAGTTATATAAGGAACCAGGAACATCTTTTCTTTCGGTATCCCAAAAACATAGAATATTTTGAATGCGCCGTTTTCGCTCCGTTCATCCGTCGCTGTTATGGTCATAAGCTGCAACTTCTGTTCATTGTGAAAGCCGACACAGACATTTTCAATGTCCCGAGCCGGGACTTCGAACATCAGAAGGTTATTCTGTTCTTCTGTCCTATAATTTGAAGGTATATATTTTTTTATTATCTCTTCTTTGTTCATGTCTTTATCTCGTTATAAAAATAATTTAGATGCGCTCTCGATCAATCTCACGATAAAAGGCGGAAAGAATAATCCGAAGCCCACAAGAATGACAGCGACAACCGCAAGCGGAGCTGTCGTTAGAAATCCGAATTCGCCTTTCTTTATCCCGGCAGGAACTTCCCCAAATACCATTGATGTCGCATGCCTCAGGAAACCCACAAATACGATGATTATGCCGGCCATTGCAAGCGCGACTATTCCGGGATAACTTGATATTCCCGCGGATAATATATAGAATTCCGTGAAAAAGAGGCCGAATGGAGGGACTCCGGTTATCGCAAAAACCCCAAAAAGGAACAAAATACCTGTAAATGGAAGTGCGGACAAAACCCCTCTGACATTCGATATTTTGGTTGAGCTGTATTTCAGAAAGATGTTTCCGCTGCAAAGAAAGAGCAGTGATTTTGCAAGTGAATGGAAGACCATATGAAGAAGTCCCGCCAAGACTCCCATCCCTCCGAATCCGAAACCCAAAGCTATTATGCCCATATGTTCGATCGATGAATAAGCAAGCAGGCGCTTATAGTTTACCTGGACCAAAATGATAAAAGCTGCGATGATGATCGATACGATTCCGAAAAGAACCAGAAGTCCGCTTGAAAAATCCGAACCTATCATATTGTCAACTACGATCTTGTTCCTCAAAATTGCAAAAAATGAAACGTTCAGTAGCACTCCGGAAAGAAGCGCGGAAAGAGGTACTGGCGCTTTGGAATGAGCATCGGGAAGCCAGGTATGCATCGGAACAAGTCCGGTCTTGGTGCCGAATCCCACCATAATGAAAATGAAAGCTACCTTTATGGCCAGCGGATCCTGGATCGCACCGATACTTATCAGGTCTTTCCAGCTCACTATCAGCTCAGTTCCCTCAAGATGCGACGAAGACACTGCAAGCAATATTAGCGTTCCAAGAAAACCCAGAAGCAATCCGACCGAATTTATGATCAGATATTTCCATGCCGCCTCCATTGCTGATGGTTTGTTGTAAAAACTGATCAGGAACGCCGTGGACAGCGTCGTAGCTTCAATTGCGATCCACATCAGTGCCGGATTAGAAACCATCACGGCAAAAAACATTGTAAAAATAAAAAGATTCAGAAGGATGAAGAACTGCTTGATCCTGCTGAAACCTACTATATCCTTCTTGTTCTCTTCGTGAAGATATCCCATAGAATAGATGCCTGCCGAAAAACTGCCCACCGTGATGATAAAGATCAGCAGCGCGCTGAGCGAATCTACATAATAATATGTCGAGGAATATATTCCGCTGGCGATCGTTTGCGATATAACGCTTGCCGAAAAGAATATTTCCAGGGCCGAAGCCGCGAACATTATATGTTTTATATATATTTTTTGCTCCCTTTTGACGAACGATACGGATATTGCCGCAAGGATGGGAACCAGAAGAAGAAATGTTAATAGCATAGAAGTGTATTATTAATCTTTCAAATGTGTTATTTGCGTGATATTAAGAGAACCGAAATGCTTATACATCATAGAAATGAAAACCGTTGCTATTACGCTCCAAACAAAGATATCGAAAATTATCCCCAGTTCCAGGACCAGAGTCTGTTTCAAGCCTATGATCGAAGCGAAAGAAACAATGCAATTTTCCAGCGTAAGAATGCCTATGATCTGTGATAGCGCTCCTCTTTTGTTTATTGTGAGAAAAAGCGAGGCCAATATGCCGCTGAGCGCGATCGGGATCGCACTTGAATATTCCGTAGGCATGGATGTCAGCGATCGGAACACGGAAGAATTCGCAAGAACGACGATGAGCATGATGACTATGAGCGTCATCGGAACACTGAGATATGACGTAGTTGCAAATTTCAACTTTTGCCTGTCGATCAATTTGAAAAAGAAGATTGGCATGATGACAACTTTGACGGCAAGCATCGCCAGGGCGCTGATGAAAAGTCCCGATGAGTTTTCCTGAAAAGAAAAGATGATCAGCATCAGGCTCACGATAAAAGATTGCGCCGCATAAATCATAACACTTGTCCTGCTTTCATTCATCAGCTGCAAAACTATCACCGTGATAAACAGCAGAGTCTCCAGAAAATATAGCGAATTTACGATCATTTCCTGCATAATTTTATATTATCGTTAAAACGATTGATATCATTCCAAGCACAAGAGAGGTCATCAGAAGATCCGGCAGTCTGAAAAATCGCAGTTTTGCGATAGTTGATTCCAGAACCGCCACGCTCGCGGACAAAACAAAGACCTTCACGGCAAACAGCAGCAGCGAAACGATCACGGGAACAACCTCGGAAGTATTCGCGACCTGCCAGGGAAAGAATATATTCGCTGCAAGTGATATGAAGATGAGAAGCTTATTTGCCGCCGCCCATTCGATCAGAGCCAGCCTTTTTCCGGAATATTCGAGTATCATGGCCTCATGGATCATGGTCAGCTCAAGATGCGTTGCCGGATTGTCAAAAGGATATCTTGCGCATTCAGCGAGAAGCACTATATAGAAAGCGATGAATGCGATGAGGACCGGAGCAATGATATCGGAAACGGGCATCGACGAAAGCGCGCCTATCATATTCGGGAAATCGGACTTGCCGGTCAATAACGAAACTGAAAACAGCGAAAAAATAAATCCGCCTTCTGTAAGCGCCGCCACGGTCATTTCCCTGCTCGATCCCATTCCGCCAAAAGCACTGGAAGTGTCAAGTCCCGAAAGTGCCAGAAAAAAAGCTCCAAAAGCGATCAAATAGACAAATACCAGAAAATCTCCAAGATACGAAAGCGACGCATCGGTGCTTATGGTCGGCACCCCAAACGAGATCGCTACCGTCAATGCAAAAAGAAAATAGGGCGTGTATCTGAATATCCAGGATGCATTTTCCGAGATAACTTCGTCCTTATTGAAAAGCTTCATGAGGTCGCGATATGGCTGGAATACGCTCGCCCCTTGCCTGTTCTGAAACTTCGCCTTGATCTTCCTAATCACACCGACGATCAATGGAGAAAATGCCGGAATGAGAAGCGACTGTATGATTAATAAAGCTATATTCATAATTTTATTTCGTTACCCAAATAAGAAGGATTATGATCGTCATAAAAATATACAAAAGATACAGATTGATATTTCCGCATTGGATCCTCTTTGCTATGTCCGAGATCCCTATGATCATGCGGGATACGGGTCCATAGATATAGCTTTTATATATATTTCCGATCCCAAGCGTGACAGTGCTGGATTTGGTGAAATATCTTATATTCGCATCATGATATTCGATATCGATCTGTTTTGTCGGCTTTAATATTCCGCTGAACATGGAAATTATCGAACGGGAAAAACTGGTAGCCGTAATTTCCATCCGCGGATTTAGATTTGCTCCGCAATCCCATGTTCCATAGATCCTTTCCTTGCAAGATCCGGAGATCTTTTTTACCGCAAAATAGGCAATGGCCGCAAAAAGAACTATTAAAATAAATATCTGCATCATTGCAAGAGAAGCATGGTCGCTCCTGACACTGATGACTCCATTGCCGGCAGGCATAAACGGAATCTCATTTGAGAAAATCAGAAGACTATTCGTAATATTTCCGAGATAAATAACTACCCGATCGGAAAACACACCGAGAGCCAGGCACAGAAATGCAAGAACGGACATTCCGAAAAGCAGAGTCCTGTCGGATTCCTTGGCGTTTTCGCTTTCATGGCTCCGGGATTTTGCAAGAAAAGTCACGCCGAACGCCTTCACAAAACATGCGGCTGCAAGCCCTCCCGTAAATGCGAGAGAAACTATGGCAAAGATGAATACGCTTTTCTCAAATATTCCGAAAGTTCCGACTCCAGCAAAAAGCGCCTGATAGGTCAGCCATTCGCTCGCAAATCCGTTGAAGGGAGGCAGCGCTGATATTGCCACTGATCCTACAAGAAAGAAAAGCGCAGTATATGGCATTTTCTTGATCAATCCTCCATATTCTTCGATGTTGCGCGTGTGAGTTGCAGAAACGACTGATCCGGCTCCCAAAAAGAGAAGGGCTTTGAAAATAGCATGATTCATGGTATGGAAAAGAGCCGCAGCAAATGCGAGCGCAGCCAGCGTCATATTTTGCGCAGATATGAAAATCAGAGAGCTTCCAAGGCCCATCAGGATTATACCGATATTTTCAACGCTATGGTATGCGAGCAATCGCTTGATATCGTGCTCGGTTATGGCATATAAAACGCCCAGGAGCGATGACACTGCACCAAGCACCAAGACCAGCATCCCGAACCACATCGCATTGGAAGGGATAACATCGAAGAATAGCCGTATGATCATGAATATTCCAGTTTTTATCATTACTCCGGACATCAGCGCGGAAACCTGGCTTGGGGCCGCAGGATGCGCCTCCGGAAGCCAGATATGCAACGGTATAATTCCCGCTTTTGTTCCGAATCCCACCAGCATCAGAAGCGATATTATTGCAAAATAGAACGGGGAAATATTCGCCGAAGCAAGTCGGATCGCATCGAAATCAAAAGAACCGGTCGCTGAATATATGAGCATGAACGCCAGGATTATTCCCCCGGTCGCAATATGCGTCATTATGAAATATAAAAACCCTGCCTTAATATTCTCCTTATGGTCATGCTCAAAGATTACGAGAAAATACGAGACCAGAGACATCAGCTCCCAGACAACCAAAAAATATAAAGCGTCATTCGAGGTCACCACCAGCATCATGCTCGCGATGAATATATTATAGAAAAATCCGAACAGCCCTATATTGTACTTTCCATAGAATTGGCGCATATATCCGATCGAATAGACGGAGCTGAGAAGCGCGACCAATGAGATTATAAAAACGAAAAAAGCTGACAGAAGGTCAACTTTCATATTTATCGGAAAAAGGAAAAATGTTTCGGTAGCTTTGAATGAAAAATTTGAATTGGATAGGATGACAGATACAGCATATAAAAGTCCCATGAAGGACCCGAAGATCGCGAAGCTATTGCCCCAAATATTCTCCAAATTATCATCTTTTTTTAGTACGGATATGAGGAGCGCTCCGATTGCGCCAAGAGCGAATATACCGAGTGAAATAAATAAACCTTCCTGAATAAAAAAAGCTGGAAACATAGTTATGATTTACTGTTATTTTTATCAATTATCTTCAAAATTTGAAGCAAAGCGCAAAGGATCCTCTTTGGTGAAGGTGGATCTCCGGGAATCTTGAAATCGACCGGTATCACTTTTTCCACGCCATCCATTACGGCATATGAACCCTTGAAAATTCCGCCGTCGATCGCATCATCCCCCACCGCAACGACTATCTTCGGTTCAGGAGTCGCTTCATAGGTCTTTTTCAGGGCTGCGGCCATATTCCTGGAAACAGGGCCTGTGACCATCAGCATATCGGCATGCCTCGGAGATGCGACAAAATGCACGCCGAACCGCTCCACGTCATAAAAGGAATTGCCCAAAGCAGTCAGTTCCTGCTCGCAGGCATTGGTGGACCCGGCATCAACTTCTCTTATGGCAAGCGAACCTTTGAATATTTTCCTGATCTCTTCACTCAACTTGGTGCCGATAAATTCAACGTCCTTTTCAGAATAGAGTTTTTCGGGCTCTATAATTGTTTTCGGAGTTGAAAATATTTTGGAATACATCCTCAGCATAATTTAATATAACCGAATAAAACACCGCAAATAGGCGGTATTCAGCATTTTCTTTCCTAAAATGTTGATATCTTGGATAAATGTATCAAAAAACTGCTCTCACTGGAAATCTCAACACCTATTTACAATAGCCTTTTTTAATATTTTGTCAACCTCCTCTTTAATTTTTTGATAAGATCCTCATCGCTTTCAAATTCAACGATCTCGCATTTGCTTATCGAATTCAGACCATGGGCAAGCAGCGTGATCTTCTCTTCGGGCCTTTTTATTATGATCACCGGAATGCCGCTCCTGATGGCATAACCGATCTCGATGCAGACTCCTCCGCTTTGAGGATCTCCGATGTATGCAAGAAGAAGGTCCGTTTCGTCCGTTATTTTTTTGTATTGCGCCATGAACAGTTCCCGAAGCGGAGGAAATGTTTTGCCCCAGCCATGATAGTCTCTGTGAGGTATCGTGATCTCATGCCCCATCTCTTCGATCCTATCCGTCGTATTTTCGAGCCATTTATTAAAATCGTCGGGAGTCCAGCCGTATTCCGCTCCTTCTTTTTTGATCGCAAGATTTGTGTATGGCGCCGCAAAATATATGCGCATAAAGGTCAGTTAGTTCATATGATTGCATTTTATCACTTTCAAGGAAGCATATCAATTTTGGCGAATCCCGATTTTTGTGTTATAATTGCTTTATATTAACCAAATCGTTACCGACCATGAATGATAAACAACTGCAGGATTTCGTTTCATATCTTATCGAGAAAAATTACAAGGTTTACAGCCACAAAAATGTCGACAATAATGTCTTCATAGATGAAGTCAAAACCGGTAAAAATTTCAAGCTTTGCCCGCAAAAACCTTTGCATTCTTTCAAAAGTTTCTTTTTGGCTCCGTGCAAAAAAATGATGCAATTCAAGGGAAAGGAAATCCTCTTGCTCAGGGACCCTGACGTAAAGTCCGTTCTTTTGGGACTTCATTTTTATGATATGAAAGCCCTGACGCTTCATGCCCAAGTTTTCAAGAAAGATCCCTATTTCCAGAAAAAACTCCGAAACATGATCATCATCGGCCAAAGCCCTATTCCCGAAGAGGACAGAAGCTATGAAAAATTCGAAAAGGAGATTTTGGAACATCTGAAATTCGATATTTTTCTCGAAGCAAAATCCACAAACGACCAGAAAGAATTCAGGATCTTCACCGGCTCCGAAGACGGGCAGAGGCTTCTTGACGGCTTCGGATATAAGGATTATGAGAACGTGGAATATGAAGGGCCGGTTCCGAAAAAAGGGCTCGATCAATTACACCAGGCCCTTATTGAAAAAGTGAGAAAATCAAGAGGAAGCGCGATCTGGAAGGAACTTGGCAAAAAATGCATCGCCTGCGGCAAATGCACCATCGTCTGCCCTACATGCTTCTGTTTCAAATTCAAGGACGAGATCGAAAAGGACAAGATCACAAGAAGCAGAGAATGGGACAGTTGTTTCTATGAAGATTTTTCCGAGATCGCCGGCGGACATAAATTTTTGGATTCGACCGAAGACCGGATATACAACTATTATGACCACAAATTCGTGAGGATACCGAACGAGTATCGCATGGTGGGTTGCGTCAGCTGCGGAAGATGCACGGAAGTCTGCCCCGCAGGGATAAGCTTGCCCGAAAATATAAAAAGGATCATGGAAGAGATTAAATAATAAGAAAATCAAAATAGCATGAAAAATCCATACTATCCGTACGATGCTGAAATAATCAAGGTTGAAGAATTGACTCCCATCAATCGCCTTTTCACTTTCCAGATAAAAGACAAAGCTTTCAAAAGCAAATTCAAATTCCGCCACGGACAGTTTTTCATCCTTTCGGTTCCGGGCTTCGGAGAAGCGCCTTTCGGCTTTTGCTCAAGCCCGACGATCAAAGACAGCTTCCAGGCTTCAATAGACAAGCGCGGAGGCCTGACAAACAAGCTTTTCGAGCTTAAAAAGGGCATGGCAGTGGGGATCCGCGGACCTTATGGGAACGGCTTCGATGACGTGAAAATAAAGACCAGGAATCTTGTGCTTGTCGCGGGAGGGTGCGGACTGTCCCCGCTTCGTACCGTCATCCAGGATGCGAGCATGAATCCCGGCAATTTCAAAAAAATACAGATCTTTTATGGCTGCAGAAATCCCGAACTCCTGTCGTTCCAGAAGGACTACAAAGCGTGGAGCAAAAATATCGAAGTCAATCTGACCGTCGACGCGCCTGACAACAAGTGGAAAGATAATGTCGGAGTTGTGACGAACCTCCTGACACAGGAAAAGATCAAAAGTGATTCCGTTGCGATCCTTGTGGGGCCTCCTATCATGTATAAATTCGTCGTGAAAAAACTCCTGGAGCTCGGATTGAAAGAAGAAGATATATATGTTTCTCTGGAAAGAAGAATGCATTGCGGAATCGGCGTTTGCCAGCACTGCGCGCTAATCAATGGCGGCTATGTCTGCACCGACGGCCCGCTCTTCTCCTATGCAGAGATCAAGAATGTGCCGGAAGGAATCTGAAAAATTTAAAATTGAAAGATCAAAATGGAAAATGACAGCTTAAAGTTTAAAAATGAATCCAAGAAACAACCTCGCAAAAATAAAAGATAATTTTAACATTTTTAATTGTCAATTTAATTTTTAATATTTACATTTTACATTTATTTATGCCAAAGCCCAAAACAGCCATAATCAGCCTTACATGTTGCGAAGGGTGCCAGCTTTCCATTCTTGATCTTGGCGAAAAACTTCTTGATATTGCGGAAAAGCTGGATCTCCGGTCGTTCCGCCTCGCTTCGGGAACAAAGAATTTTCCCGGACCATATGACATCGCCATCGTTGAGGGATGCCCCGTCACAAAAGACAATTTTGAGAAACTTCTGGAGATCAGAAAACAGTCCAAAGTCCTGATCGCCCTTGGAGCCTGCGCGCACCTCGGAGGAGTCGCTGAGATCAAAAACTACAGAGGCAACAAAGATGAGCAGATAAAATATGTCTATAAGAATTTTGAAAGGATAGATAATCCGGACATTAAAGCCATAAGCGAAGTTGTTCCGATCGACGCCTTCATCCCCGGATGCCCCATCAACAAAGAAGAATTCTATAGGATAGTGATGGAATTTGCAGAAGGAAAAAAACCGACCATCGCCCAAAGACCGGTCTGCTATGAATGCCAGCTCAGAAGAAACAAATGCCTGCTCCAGGAAGGAAAACCCTGCTTCGGCCCCGTAACGCTCGGAGGATGCGAAGCGATCTGCCCCTCGAATGGGTTTATCTGCGAAGCCTGCCGGGGCCCGCTCAAGGGCGCAAGCATTGAAAAATTGACGGAGATCCTAAAAGACAGGATGACAAATGAAGAACTTATGAAAATTTCAGAGATATACGGCGCAAAGAATGAATTTGAAGATGCGATGTCAAAAACAGAAAATGGAAAGTAGACAATGGAGAGTTGAAGAATGAAGTTGAAAGTTTAATTCACGTATCATTGGAATTAAAATACATAGACAACGAATGCTTTATGAGTGTAAAAAATAAGATCAGCAAAATCGGAAACCTATTGGGTGGTTTTAAAAAATATTTAAACAGCAAAAAGTAGAAAGGCATTCTCCACCCGCCACTTTCTACTATCTACTTTCTAATTTATGAAAATAAAAATCGATCATATCGCGAAAATCGAAGGGCACGCCGGATTTGTAGGGCACATCGTAAAAGGCAATGTGAAAAAGGCTCAAATCGAGGTGCAGGAAGGTGCAAGGCTTATCGAGAGCCTCCTTATTGGAAGAAACTATGAGGACGCGCCCGTAATCACATCCCGAATCTGCGGACTTTGCCCCGTCATTCACAATATCACAAGCATAAAGGCTCTTGAAGAATGCTTTGGCATAAAACCGACGAAGGAAACCGTGATGCTTCGCGAACTCATGCTCGCGGGCCAGATCATCCAGAGCCATGTCCTGCATATATTCTTCCTGAGCTCCACGGACTATTTCAAGAACAGGGACGGACTTGATATTGCGGGAGAAAGACCCGAATTCGTCGTAAAAGTTCTGAGGCTCCGGGATTTCGGCAACAATGTCATAAAGTTCATCGGAGGAAGAGCCATTCATCCCCTGACCCCGAAAGTTGGCGGATGGCACAAGGTCCCGAATAAAAGCATTCTCCAGGAGATCGAAAAAGAAGGAAAAAAAGTTCTCCCCTACAGCAAGCTTCTCGTGGATTTCGTTATGTCGCTCAAGATCCCCGATTTCAAAAGAAAGACTGAATATCTGGCGCATAAGCCCAATGAAGAAAACAAGTATTCTTCATATTACGGAAAAGTGCATTCAAACGAAGGCTGGGTTGCGAATGAGGAAAAATTCAGAGCGGAAATTAAGGAACAGCAGATGGACGGAACTGTGGCAAAACTCGCAAAGCGCGACGGGAAAAGCTATGCGACCGATGCCCTTGCACGGCTTCATATCAACAAAGAGAACCTGAATCCGAATGCAAAGAGAGCCCTGGAAAAGTCGAAGCTCAAGTTCCCGAATTACAATCCTTTCTATAACACCCTTGCGCAGACGATCGAAGTTATGCACTATGTCGAAGAATGCAGGAAGATCGCAGCGGAACTTGAAAAATGCGACCTTGCAAATATAAATACCAATTTTCAGGTGACTGCCGGCCATGGCGCCGCGATACTTGAGGCCCCGCGAGGCATGCTCTATCACGCCTATGAAGTAGACGGGCAAGGAATGATCACGAAAGCGGATGTGATGACGCCTACAGCGCAATTGCTCGTTAATCTGAATGACGACCTCAAGCGATATCTTCCGCACGTGAACAAGTTCAAGAAGGAAAAAAGGGAACATGAGATCCTGAAGCTCGTCCATTCATATGATCCATGCATTTCATGCTCGACGCATTGAAAATGAAAAAAGCAAATATCCCATGCCTGCGGCAGGCAGGAAAAATAAAAATGACAATGTAAAATTAAAAATTAAATTTCATTTTTCATTTTGATTTTTTAATTTTAAACTTGAAACATGCACGATATCCATGCAGCCAACCAGATCCTGAAAACTGCGCTTGAATACGCAAATAAGAACAAGTTCAAGAGAATAAGCTCAATGACGATCGAGCTTGGAAAGATTGTGGAACATAATGAACTCATAACTCCGGATAACTTAAAGTATAATATCGGACTTATCTCCAAGAACACCCCTGCCGAAAATTGCGAAATCATAGTGAATCAATCTGACAGCAACGAATTGAAGCTGGTTGAGATCGACGGAGAATAGATTATTATTTTTATCATATTTTGGCTTTGCTTAATGTCATCCTGAACTTGCCTGCCCGCCTTTGGAGGGGTTCAGGATCTTCGTTTTAATATCTCCATATAAAGAAACACGCTATGCGTGTTTTATTGTATCGCTTTCATCCTATTAATTTGTCACATAAACAGATTCTCCGGATTATTCCTGTCCAGTTCCCATTTTATGGGATTATTTTGAATATATCCACGGATCTCAAGCAATGATCTTTCATTGCGAATAACGTGGTCATAGAAAGAACGTTGCCACTGAAAATTTGTATCCGGATTTATTTCGCTAATACAGCGCGATGAAAATGTCTTGAAGCCGCGTATTATTTCAGATAATGAATATTTTTTGAATTGCTTGTCCGTAGTGACAGGTTTCAAACCTGTCACTACCATCGCAATCGCGGTATTATCAATAGCAATGATTCCATGCATATGATTCGGCATAATAATCCATTCAACCAAAATACAATTTTTATAATGACTTGGCAAATCCAACCAGCATTTTTTAGCGATTTCTCCGCACTTATTCAAAATCATTTTCCCGTCCTCAACTTTGCCAAAATATTCCTTCTTGTTTTTTATACAAATGGTCACAAAATAATACCCATCTTGTGAATAATCATAATCAGGTAATCTGTTCGATTTTCGGGATTTTAACATGTTATCACGAAACAATAGTAGTGACAGGTTTGAAACCTGTCACTACAAAATAAATTAATGTATGTTTATCTATTCCTGAAAAGCTCTATCTTTTCTTCCACCGCTTTCTGTACATTGTCCCTTGCAATGGACATGAATTTTCTCGGATCGGTCGTCTGTTCGCCGCTGGCAAAAAAATTCTTGAGGGCTTCAATGAACGCGACCCTGATCTGTGTGTCGATGTTCACGTTCACTATCCCAAATTCAGATATGGCCCTTTTCACATCTTCGACAGGGACTCCCGAACCGCCATGCAGAACGAATGGCGTGGAAACCTTTTCCCGGATCTTTTTCAGAAGATCGAAATCAAGCCTTGGATTTTCCTTCCCCTTGTATCCTCCGTGGATATTCCCGATTAT
>Ga0172379_10002489_pt1 | contig 32335 bp, 25 predicted proteins | sample GrowelOW334metaG_FD_119756 | JGI IMG/M metagenome (GOLD analysis project Ga0172379, IMG submission 119756) | Groundwater microbial communities from an aquifer near a municipal landfill in Southern Ontario, Canada - Groundwater well OW334 metaG | ecosystem: Environmental > Aquatic > Deep...
ACCTAATAATGCCGGGAAATTGAGAGGAGTAGCTATGTCATTCATAGAATCGATGTTTTCGCTCGAAGGAAAAACCGTCGTCATAACGGGCGGCGGCGGCGGAATCCCCGGCAACCTGGCGATTGGCTTTGCCAAAGCCGGCGCGGCGGTAGTGCTTTGGGGCCGTGGCACGAACCATCCGATGGCCGAAGCGGCTCGTCGAGTGTCTGAGGCGGCGGGTGTTGAGGGGCGCGTCTTCGCGGTCACCGTGGATACGGCATCGAGGGAAGCCTGCGAGTCGGCGATCGCCGAGTCAGAGAAGCTGGCTGGCGCGGCGCCCGATATCCTCGTCAACGGGGTTGGTGGCAACAGGGGCAAAACACCCTTTGTGGACATGGACGAAGCTCTTTTCAGGGAAATCCTTGACCTCAATCTCCTGGCCGGTCTCGTGACACCAACGAAGGCATTTGCCCGCTACTGGATCAAAAAAAGCATCAAGGGCTGCGTCATCAACATGACGTCGATGACCAGCTACAAGGCTTTGTCCGGAACCTGGGCGTATGATGCCGCCAAGGCTGGGGTACTCAATCTCAACGAGGCATTGGCCAAAGAGCTCGCGCCTCACGGTATACGGGTGAACGCGATCGCGCCAGGGTTCTTCGTGGGCAACCAGAACCGCGCCCTCCTCATCGACGAAAAGACGGGCGATCTCACCGCCCGCGGCAAATCGATCATAGCGCGCACGCCATTCGGGCGTTTCGGCAAATTCGAGGAAATCTGGGGAGCGGCTCTCTATCTGGCGAGCGAAGCGGCATCCGGTTTCGTCACCGGCGTAAGCATTCCGGTTGACGGCGGCTATCTGACGGACAATATATGAAAACATTCATGGACAAGGATTTTCTCCTGGATACGGATACGGCGCGGCGGCTCTATCATGATGACGCGGCCGGTCTTCCGATTTTCGACTACCATTGCCATCTGTCCCCGAGGGAAATAGCCGAGGATAAGCCTTTCACCGACCTCGCTGAAATCTGGCTAAAGGGCGACCATTACAAATGGCGGATCATGCGCTCAAATGGGGCTGATGAATCGCTCTGTTCCGGAAGCGCTTCTTGGGCCGACAAATTCGTAGCCTTCGCGGCGGCGCTTGAGCAGTCGCCCGGAAACCCCCTTTTGCACTGGTCCCACCTCGAGCTTCAAAGGACCTTTGGCATACATGACGCATTGACGGCAAAAAACGCGCTCGCAATCCGTGAACGAGCCAATGCCATCCTGAAAGAGCGCGGCGATTCCCCTCGCAGCATGCTGAAGCATTACGGAGTCGCGGTTGTGTGCACGACGGACGATCCCGCCGACGACTTGCGCTGGCACGATGCCATCGCGGCTGATCATGAGGCAGGGGCCGCGGCGGCTGCCGCCGGGAAAAAGGTGGCGACGATCCTTCCCGCCTTCCGTCCCGATAAGGCAATGAACACCCAAGACGCCGCGGCCTGGAAAAATTACGCCGCCGTTCTCGGCGGAGCATCGGGAATCGAGATTCGCTCCTTTGCTGATCTCGCCGAAGCCTTATCAAGACGGCATGCCTTCTTCCATGCACGGGGATGCCGACTTTCGGACCATGCGCTTCTCATTCCGCCTTTCGCTCCGGCTACCGTGCCGGAGCTCGACACGATCATCGCGGATCTCCTTTCCGGCGTGAAGATCGATGTGCTGGCACGCGAAAAGCTCGGGACAGCCGTGCTCCTCCATGTCGCGCGCCTGAACGCGGCGGCTGGCTGGACCATGCAGCTGCATATCGGTGCATTGCGGAACGTAAACACAAGGCTGTTCTCGTCCTATGGCCCCGACGGTGGCGGCGATGCCATCTCCGATGCCGTCATAATCGCCCCTTTGGCAGCCTTCCTCGATCTCCTCGACGCCGAGGGCAATTTGCCCAAGACCATCCTCTATTCGCTCGACGATACTAAAAACGCGAGTCTGGCCGTTCTCGCCCAGTGCTATGCGGGAAGCTATGGCGGAGTAGGCGCGGGTAAAGCGCTGGCCGGAAAGATGCAATACGGCGCCGCTTGGTGGTTTAACGACCACCTCGACGGCATGGAGCGCCATCTCGCGCAATCGGCTTCGGTGGGTGTCGTGGGGCGTTGGGTGGGCATGCTCACCGATTCCCGGTCCTTTCTCTCCTACCCGAGGCATGAGTATTTCCGCCGCATACTCTGCAGAGTAGCCGGCCGCTGGGTCGAATCGGGAGAACTTCCCGGCGATGACAGCTATGCCCGCGCCCTCGTTCGAAACGTAAGCTGGTTCAACGCGAGGGATTATTTCGGCGTCGATGTGCCAGCCTGGGCCGCGGCCTTCAAGTAGAAGACTCGGCAGGATTCCTGGATCGTTCTGGAGAATTGCTATCGCCTTGAAAGAGAAAAGGCCGGCCATCTTGCGATGACCGGCCTTCGAATTCTGCTTATCCTGGTATCCTGCAAAAGTCTCCACTATTTCTCAGTATCGGTCATCCCGGCCACGAACTGCTTCTGCATGATGATAACGACCAGGACGGGAGGGATCAGCGCGAGAAGCACGGTCGCCATCACTATTTGCCATTCTATCATGACATCGGCGCCCGAGAGCATGCGGTTGATGCCGATGAGCAGCGTATAGTATTCCTGTTTCGTGGTGATCAGGAGCGGCCAGAGATATTGGTTCCATCCGTAGATGAACTGAATGACAAACATCGCGGCGATGGGCGTTCGCGTCATCGGCACGAGAATCTGGCGGAAAAACTGCATTGAAGAAGCGCCATCAATCTGCGAGGCTTCGGCTATTTCCCTGGGCACCGACATGAAAAACTGCCTGAACAGGAACACGGCCGTGGCGGATACGATCATGGGCAGGATGAGGCCGGCATAGGTATTGATCATGCCCAGGTCCGAAATGACCTTATAGGTGGGCATGATACGGACTTCCACCGGCAGCATGAGCGTTATGAATATTGCCCAAAAGCAAAATTTTCTGCCAGGGAAGTTGAAAAATACGATGGCGAAGGCCGCCAGCAGCGACACGACGATTTTTCCTATCGAGATGCCCATGGCCATGATGAAGGAGTTTTTCATCATGGTGAAGGCCGAGGCACCCAAATTCACCGCTCCTTCCGTGAGGGCACGTCTGTAGTTTTCGATGAAATGGGAGCCGGGATAGATCGGCATCGGCGCCGCGAGAATTTCCGCGCTCGTCCTCGTCGAGGCGACGAACACGAAATAGATCGGGAAAATTATGATGAGGATCGAGATCCAGAGCACGATATGGGGGAAGGCTTTCGCCGATTTTCTCTGTTCTATCATGGTGGCCTTCCTTTAGTAGGTGACTTTCCGCTCGATGAAGCGGAACTGCACGACAGTAAGCGCGATGACCATGATCATCAAGATGACCGATTGGGCCGAAGATCCGCCCAGATCGAGATTGACCACGCCGTCCCTCCATACTTTATAGACGAGTATCTGGGTCGCTTTGCCTGGTCCACCCGCCGTAACCTGATGCACGATGGGAAAGGTTTCAAAAAAGCCATACACGAGGTTCATGACGAGTAGATAAAACGTCGTTGGGGAAAGCAGGGGGAAGATGATCTTCCAGAACCGCTTCACCGGTCCCGCTCCATCAATGGCGGCAGCCTCAACGAGAGGCAGAGGCACACTCTGCAAGCCAGCGAGGAAGAATACGAAATTGTAGGAAATCTGTTTCCAGCTTGCCGCTATCGTCAAGAGAAGGAAAGCCTGGTTTGAATTGAGGAGGTAGTCCCAGTTGATGCCCAACTTGTACTTGAGGAGCCACGCGATCACGCCGATGTTGGGGTTAAACATGAAAAGCCAGAGCACACCGGCCACCATTGTCGCGACAGCGTAAGGCCATATCATCATAGTCTTGTAGAAGGAACCAAAACGGATTTTCTTGTTTGTCTGGATCGCGAGAAAGAGGGCGATCGTCATCGAGGAAACGGTGATGGCCGCGGCAAAAGCGACCGATACCCGGAACGATGCCCAGTAATCAGGGTCGGCGAAAAGCTTCTGATAATTCTCGAAGCCGACGAAAATGACGCGACCTCCGAAGGGGTCTTGGAGGAAGAAAGACTGCCAGATCGCCTGGGCTGAAGGCCAGAAAAAGAAGAGGAAAACAACGATCATTTGGGGGAGGATCAATACATAGGGAAGACCCTTGGAGCGGAATTCGTACTGTTTAGCCATATAACTTCCTGGAGCTGAAATGAAATCGGAGGGCGGCAGGGGGATTAAGGGCATCCGGGCCTAGGCCGAAGAACCTCTCGAAAAGGGGCCGCCCCGAGGGCAGCCCCTTTTGAAGCATTGAAAAGAAATACTTTACTTGTTGAGGCGCTCGAACTCGCGGAGAGTCTTGTTGCCTTCCCGCACCATCTTGTCGACACCGTCCTTGACGGAAATCTTGCCGGCGAGAATGTCTTCCCATGTCTGGTCCTCGATTTCGCGGATGATGTTGAAATTGCCGAAGCGGATGCCCATGGTATTGCCGGTGGGCGGCTTGTTCAGCAGCTGTTTGATGGCGACCTCGGGACCAGGATTCGTCTTATAGAAGCCCTGAGCCTTGGTGAGTTCATAGGCTGCCATAGTGATTGGCAGATAGCCGGTACTCTGGTGAAAGAATGCTTGGCTCTCGGGCAGGGAGAGGAAGGAGAAGAAATCGGCTACGCCTTTGTAATCGCCCTTAGGCCTGCCATTGAATACCCAAAGGCTCGCGCCGCCGATGATCGAGTTTTGCGGGGCGCCGGGCACTTCCGGATAGTAGGGCAGACGGGCAACGCCGAAATCGAATTTGCAGTTAGCCTTGAAATTCGAATAACCGCCGATGGATTCGAAGTGCATGCCGACCTTGCCGGAGGAGAAGAGGGGGTTGGCCTTGTTTTCGCGTCCGCCATAGATGAAGGTTCCATCCTTGGACAGGTCATAAATGGTCTGCAGATGTTTGATGACGAGGGGCGAATTGAAAACAAGCTGGGTATCAAGGCCATCAAAACCGTTGTTGCGGGTGCCGAAGGGCAAATTATGCCAAGCGCTGAAGTTCTCGAGCTGGATCCAGGAAATCCAGTTGGTGGAGAATCCGCCTTCCATGCCTGAAGCCTTGAGTTTCTTGGCTACGGTGAAGAATTCGGGCCAGGTGACGGGCGGCTTCTCGGGATCGAGGCCGGCTTTCTTGAAGGCGTCCTTATTGTAATACATGACAGCGGTGGAAGAGTTGAACGGCATCGAAAGCATCTTTCCATCAGAGGTCGAATAATAGGAGGTGATGGTCGGGATGTAGGCTTTCGGATCGAACTTTTCGTCGTTCTCCGCCATGAGCTGGTAGACGGGCTTGATAGCTCCCTTGGCGGCCATCATGGTCGCGGTTCCGACTTCGTAGACCTGAATAACGGCGGGCGCTTGCCCTGCGCGGTAAGCGGCGATGCCCGCGTTCATTGTGTCGCTGTAGGATCCCTTGAAGACAGGGACTACTTTGAATGCACTCTGACTTGCGTTGAACCTGTCGGCGAGAGTCTGGAGCGCGTTGGCGTTGTTGCCGGTCATAGCGTGCCAGATTTCGATGGACGTCTGAGCGTAAGCTCCGGCGACCATGAGGAAGACCATTGCCACCAGTGCAATTTTCTTCATTAAATGCCTCCTTGAATGCTTGGAACGGGCTTAGAGTCCGTAGGTACGAATCACATTTTAAACCGATATGGACATACTGGCAATTGATAATTTGCTAATTATCGATTAAACGACCGTTAGGCGCAATATGGTTCCCTGCTCAGCGGCCGACCGGGCGACCGAGCACGGCGAGCGCCCTGTCGGGAAAGTCGGTGATGAGGCCGGAGACTCCCCATTTTACGAGTTTTTCCATCTCGCTTTTTTCGTTGGTTGTCCAAACGAAAACATCGAATCCTGCCGATCTGACTTTCTTCACGGTATTCTCATCGAGGTAACGGCCATTCGGGTTGAGCGCCATGGCGCCAATGCGCTTGAGGGTCGCGACGGGATCGGGGATAGGCTTGTCAATGAGGGCGGCCACCCTTATTTCAGGAGCGGCTTTTTTCATTCGCACCAGGTATTCGTGATTAAAGGAGGATATGATGACCGATTGGGTCATACCCATGGCTCGCACCGATTCGGCGGTCTTTTCCACGACCCAGGGGTCGCAGGCGCGGCCGGTCGCGTCCTTTATCTCGATATTGACCTTCCAGCCATATTTCTTTGTCAATTCCAGGGCTTCCACGAGGGTAGGAATTCGCAAGCCCGCGAATGAGTCGAGATCCTTGGCCGTGACGCGGCCGGCCGCTATCTGGCCGAACTGGTCCGCTTTGCCGTACCAGGATCCCGCATCGAGGCTTTTCAGCTCGGCGAGCGTGAAATCATAGACCGTCCAGGGCTTTCGGCTCGGGAAGCGCTCCTTCACATCGGTCGTTCGGGCCAGATTGTCATCATGCATGATGATCAATTCGCCATCGGATGATGCGGCGACATCAAGTTCCCAAAAATCGGCGCCGGTCTCGTAGCCTTTCTGGGCGGCAAGCAAGGTGTTTTCCGGCGCGATTCCCCTGAAACCGCGATGGGCCATGACGAGAACATTGGTTGATGCGGACATATGGTCTTCCTTTATTTCAGATACCGCGATATTTTGGATTTTTGAAGTGGCGCAGGTCGATAAAAGCGCGGCGATGGAGCATCCCAGCAACACTGCCATAGCTCGGCTGGCAAGCGAGTGGAGCTCTTCGGACTTTCGGCCAGTCGATCTTTCTTTTACATAATTCACCCGCACATCCTACGACGAAGTGCTTCGAGGTTCAAGGCGCGTGACGGGCAAGAACTACGCAAGGAATCCATTTGTATCGACGCGCAACGTGGGATATCATGGCACTATGAACGAAACCCGATCGATGCTCGTGCGCTCCTCATCGTCGTATGGAGTCCAACGGATTCTGTGGTCGTTTGGCGTAGACTCGAGAACTTGCAGCGCGGGTGCCTATTCACCAGCGCATGGGGCCGAAGCTCGATTCGAAGGGCTCGTCATTGTGGAAGCCGGGCTCACGCTCGCGGAAGGATCTCCCAAGGGAGCGATGGAAACGGAACCTATTGAAGCCTCGGAATTCGATTGGATGGTTCCATGGTGGAATGCCGATACGGCATTCGGTGGGCATCTTGACGTTTTCCTGCAGGTGGAGACTCCGATTGGGTGGTCGCGATGGTATTCCCTAGGCCGATGGTCTCGCTCGCCAGCCAGCTTCTCTAGCGAAGACGATACCGGAAACGTTGAAACGGATACACTGCTTCTCGCGACGAAATCGCGTCGCTTCAGGCTGAAGGTCGAACTTTCGGAAGGGGATGAAGGCGTGGGCGCCATCATCGTGAAGCGCTTGGGGGTCATTTCCAGGGACAGGGCGCGCGCCCGCCCGACCTCAAGGCCAATTTTCCTGCATGAATGCGCGATAAAAGCCCCTCCTCGCTCCCAGATGGTCGAGGCTGCGAACATTCGCGGCAGGATATGCTCTCCGACAAGCGCCGCCATGGCGCTCCAATCGCTCGGCATCGATCTTCCCACGGCTTTCGTCGCCGCCGATTGCTACGACGCTGGCGCCAAAATTTATGGAAATTGGCCTTTCAACGTGGCATCCCTCTGGCGTCTCGGGGCTGCCGCGAGGCTGGATTTCTTTCCGAACATGGAAACGGCAGTCGGCGATCTTTCCGCGGGGCACTTGCTGATCGCGAGCATCAAGTTCGCCGATGGGAAACTGGCTGGCGCGCCCATTCCCAAGACCAGCGGGCACTTGGTTCTCATCGTCGGTTTGCACAAGGATGAGACCGGTACGTTTCACGTGCTCGTGAATGATCCAGCGGCCGCGAGTCCGACTGAAGTGCCCCGTAGCTACGATCTCGCGGAATTCGAGCGGGCATGGACGGGCGTAGCCTATGTCATTGAAGGGATACGATAGAGAGTGGAGGATTGGGCTCTTCGCGTGATCGCGCTAGCAATATCAAGCTTTCAACGGTTTCCGGGGAGCTTCATCTCAAATTCGGCAAGGATTCGAGAGCTCGAGTGTGCGGATAGCGCCGCCTCAGGATATCGATTGCCGCTTTGGCTTCGGTCGTCTTTTTCTGACAAAGGAAGGCTTGGGCCTCAATTTTGAAGGCATCGAAGGCGAGCTTGTTGTCGAAACGATCGAGGTTTTCAACCGTAGCCCAAGGCCTGACGAGGCTGAGCGCCTTTTCCCTCTGCGCATTCTCGAGGAGATTGAGTTTCCGTGCCTCCTCGATATCCTTGGCGAGTGCCGGATATCCCGCCGATGTCTGTAGGGTGAGCGAAAAGGCCGCGATGGCGAAAAGCGCGAAGGCAAGGCCGGTGAGCAATCTCCAAGGGAATCTCTTCCCCGGGCGCAGCCGCATCAGAAGCAAAGCTATGGGAATCACGAGAAGGCTCAAAATGATGCCGGCGATTTCCCCGATGGTTCTTCCATAGACAAGCTGGACCTTGCTCGATTTTGGGAATATGAGCATGAAACCCGGGGACGCGGGATAGATTTTCTCGCCGCCAAGGGATTTCCACCCCGGCGCGTAGGAAATTCGAATATAGTGAGGCTTGCCTGGGGAATCCGTTTCGAAGCGTATCGAAAAATTATCCACATGCTCGTTCACGATGCTTTGCCGGCCTTGGTCGGTGGCTGTCGTTTGGCCGCCAACTGCCGCCCTCGCGAGAAGGACATCCCTGTAGCTGTCGTAGCCGCTCCACAAGCCGCCCGAGTTTTTTGCCGCAGAATCAAGCGTCTTATCGGTGAACGCGGAACTGACGAAGGGAAAGTCATACAGCTCATATTCCCGAAAGAAGCGGTAATAATCCGTCTTGAACCCGCCGGCGCCCTTGGCCACGACCGACAGGGCAGCATCGGGAAGCACGCTGACATAGTGGCCGCCATACTCCTTGAATCGGAATACGCTGAACTTTCCGAATTTTCCATCCAAGGCGAAAGCGGGGTGGGCCGAGAAAAGCGCGGTGATCTGCTCCGAGTGGGTGACGATATAGCGCGCGTTAAGGAGAGAGAATCGGGCGGGCCAGGATTGGGGATCGATTTCTGAATAGATGCGCTCCGCCTCGGGATCTACCGGATTGGGCGAATAAGTGCTCTGAAGAAAGGTGGCGACCCTCGCCATCATGCTGGATCCGTAATGGATGCCCTCCGACGTGGGATGTCCCGTGAAAAGCGAAAGGTTCTCGAAGGCGCGTTCGGAACCGAAATCTCTGTTGTCGCGCTGGTCCTGCTTTTCCCACAGGAAGCGGCCATCATCAGGCGTGCCCTTATAGGTCTTCCCAAGGGCTTCCATCGCCGGCCATTCGGTTTTCGCCTCATATCCCGAGTAATTCCACCGATACCATGCCGGCGAGTTCCTGGCCATTGCTGTCGCCCCCGCGCTGGCCGCGACGACGAGGACGAGGGCGGCAAGCGAAGGAATCGCGGATTCGAGAATTTTGGAGCGGCTTTGGCGGGATGGGTTCGCGTCAGCGGGCTGCGCCGCAACGAGCGTCCGCGCCGCTGAAAGCGGCAATTCCATTCGCGACAGCAGATCGTCGCCGAATATGGAAAGGCCCAGGGCGCAAAACAGAAGGGCTGATGGTATGAAACGAATATCGGGCATGCCAAGGCCGGGCGCGACGAAGAAAAGAAAAGCGCAAGCGAGGAGGGAATAGACAATAAAGGCATAAAAATGGCGTCTTTCTCTTGGAATACGCTTGAACAAGGTCGCCAGGAGAAATAAAAGAGCGAGCGGAGCCCATATCCAGGCCAGCGTCTGCTGCGCGAAATCCTTGAGCGAGGAAAAGCGCCAGATTATGCTGATTGGTTGCGCCCATTTTCGGGTAAAGGCCATCGGTAAAAGCCAGAAGGCCATCGTAAGGAAGGCAAGCCCGTAGGTTGTCATTATTCGCAGCGTGGTTTCGCCGTCTTCTCTTCCCGCCGCCGAGTCTCGCCGCTTGGCCTTATGCTTCCTGATCAGTCGCGGAAGCATCCCGAAAGCAGGAAAAAATGGGAGGAAAAAAGCCGGCATGAAAACGAAAAAGTGCGAAAGCCCGATAAGGCCAAGAAGCACTCCCGACAGAATTCCCTTGCGATGCTTGCGGGCATCGACGATAACCGATGCCACAAAGAGCGGAAGGAAGGCCATGGCCCAGGAGAAGCAAAACTCTCCAGCAAACGTGGAAAGCCAATTCCCGCCGAAAATCGAATAGGATTCGTTGAAGAGAAACAAAAGGCTCGCGGCGGCGGCAATGGCGCCGGCCCTTTTCCTTCCGGCAATTGTGGACGCGGCTATGAACATGGTGAGAGGAAGCGCGAACCCTCCTGCGACGGTCGCTACCTTGAGCGCTACGGTGAGCGGAACGACGAAACCCAGCATCGCGGCCGAGAGAAAAGGCAGGATAAAGTAGTGCTGGCCTTCCAGGTATCCGAAGAAGTTGCTTTGGCTGAAGCCGAACAGCCTTCCGTGCGGCAGGAAGTCATGCTTCAGGGTCGCGAGCACTTGGTACCATGAGGCGGTATCTCCACCGGTGAGGATTGTGTCGGAAAACAAAAGTCTCAAATCGAAGCGCGTGAGAAGAACCGCATAGACAAGGATCAGCGCCAACCCAGCGGCGATGGATTCGACAAGATCGGCATTGGCGGGCTTGAGCAATGCCGGGGAAGCTGTTCGGTCAGATCGCGACATGGTGGACCTTTACCGCGCCAGCAGGGCTATGGCGGCGATTCCCAACGCGATGCCGATGCCCCGTCGGGTCGTCATCTGCTCGCCGAAAAGCAGGGCTCCCGCAAGGACGACGATGAGCGCCACCGCGCTCGCCATCATGGGACTCAGCTTGCTTAAATCTTCCTTGCGGAGGAGAAAGGAATACGCCAGGAAGGATGCGCCGTATATCGCGGCGCCCGCTACGGTAAGAGCGATCCAACGGCCTCCCCAGGCATCGAAACGCGCGGAATATTTCAGGATGATCTGGGCTAGCGCAGAAAAAGCCACTCCTGTTACAAGCAAGATAATGTTCATGGCCGATCCTTCGCCGCGTCGTTCGGTGATTGGGGCGAGGATTCCTTGATGATGTACCGGGGTCGGCCTTTAGCCTCAATGAACAGTTTTCCGAGATATTCCCCCACAATGCCGAGCGAAACGAGCTGGATTCCGCCAATGATGAGTACGCTAATAAGGAGACTCGTCCAGCCTTCCACGGTCCGGTCAGTGGCCAGTCTCATTATGAGAGCGTAGAGCGCATAGATGAAGCCGGCGGCCGAAATGAAGAGGCCGGCGAAGGAGGTCAGCCTCAGCGGCTTGACGCTGAATGAGGTTATTCCGTCGAGCGCGAGGGAAACCATCTTGGGGAAAGTATATTTCGACTCGCCGCTTCTGCGCTTTTCCGGGGAGTAGGCGATCTCGGTGGAGGGAAGGCCGATCCACGGCAGCGCTCCCCTCAAAAAGAGGTTTTGCTCTTTCATGGAGAGAATCGCCTCCCTTGCCCGCCGCGACAGGAGCCGGAAATCGGCCGAGCCCGGCTCGATTCTGGTGTCGCTCAACGCGTTGACCAGGGCATAGAACAGCCGGGAGCTCAGGCGCTTCGCAAAAGGCGCGCGGGCAGGTGAGCCGGGCTCGGCCTCGAGGCGCCGCGTGGAAACAATGTCGAAGCCTTTTTCATACTCGGCGATCATGGCCGGGATGAGGGCGGGCGGGTGCTGGAAATCCCCATCCATCATCACGGCACAATCGCCTGTCGCGGTTTCGATGCCCGCCATGAGAGCGGTTTGATGCCCGAAGTTCCGGCTCAAACTAAGATAGCGTATCCTTGGGTCTTGGCGAGAGAGTTGGCGGAGCATGAACAGACTTCGATCGATGCTCCCATCGTCCACGAAGATGATCTCATGATCGCCCGATGCTGGCAGTGCCTTCGTCAAAGCTTCGGCCAGGGGAGCGATGTTCTCCTCTTCGTTGAACACCGGTATGATCACCGATACGAACATGATTCCCCCTCGCTCGCGCTTAGTCCCGATTATAATGCGGCATTGTCTCGGGAAGCGGCATCGAAATCTCGATCAGGCCGGCCACGTTTCCGTCTTTTTCCCAAGGCCCCTGCCAGATCAGCTTTTTCACGCCCTTCTTGGAAATCGTGTATACATTCGGCTTGCCCGAGGCGATTATTTCCTTCATTTTCTCGACTGACCCCGGCTTATGGCAGCCCGCCAAGTCTTTTCCGATGAGGGAGAAGCCGCCTGAGGCCTCAAAGGCCGCCGCGGATTTCCTGTTCATGTAAAGCAACTTTAGATCGATATCGCATATACTGACTGCCGCATCGATTGCGTCGATGGCGTCGAGGACATCAGCGAGGTTGTTTGTATTGAGATTTTCCATGTCGCTATCCTAGCGCATCGAACGCGGCCGCGCAACCTTTCGCGTCATCGGATGCTTGATCCTCAGCTCATGCTTCGATACGATTGCCCATTCAGGAGGCCTCTATGGTGGCAGGCGATGGTTCGGGCGCTCTCGCGTGGACGACAGTCTCTAAAAAGGAAGTCTACAAAGGTGGCGTTTTCACGGTTTTCGAGCAAACGAGCCGCGGACCGGAGGGAAGGGAAGGAAGGTTTTCGGTGCTCGAGGCGAGGGACTGGGCTGTCGTCGTTCCTCTCGTCGGGAAAGGACCGGAAGCGCAGTTCCTGATGGTACGCCAGTACCGCCACGGCGCTGACACATCGAGCCTGGAATTTCCCGGCGGCGTGATCGAACCGGGCGAGACTCCTGAAGAGGCCGCGGCGCGGGAATTGGCCGAGGAAACCGGATGGGTTCCAACCACCATCTATCACGCGGGCACTGTCTTCCCGAATCCCGCCATCCAATCGAACCACTTCAATGTTTTTCTCGCTCTCGACCCTTATCCCGCCGTCGAGCGAAATCTCGACGAACAGGAAGTGGTAGACGCAATTCTCGTTCCCGCTCGCGAGGTTCATGATGGAATGGGCGAGGGGGAACTCAGTCATGCCCTTATGGCCGCGGCGCTTTTCCTCGCGGAGAAGTGCATGAGGAAAAACGGCATCGCTCCATTTTAAGCGGGACTGTTCAGTGAACGGATTTAAGTGATTGAGCGTTCACGCGATAGAGAGCGAGGCTGGCGACGGCAAAGATGCTGAAGACCGCGAAAAGCCAGCGATAACCTAAGGCTTCCACGACAAGCCCGCCCAAGGCGCTTCCCAGGACAGCCGGCAGCCCCATTCCAAAACCGAGGAGCAGAGCCATACCCGTGGTTCGCTCTTCCGGTGGCGTCTTCAGACTGATGAAGGCTACCGCGGCTGGCTGGAAAAGGCCATAGCAGAGCGAATGCAGAAGCTGGCCGAAGACGACTCCCACGCGGGTAGGAAAGATAGCGTAAATAAGAAGCCTCACTACGATAGCGACCGAAGCGATGCTTATCAGCTGCATCGGGCTTCGTTTCCTCATAAATCTCCACGTGATCATCAGCATTGGGATTTCGACGCTTGCGCCCAAGGCCGACATCGCTCCTATCGCATGCCAATCGAGCGATTCGACGAGGTAGAGCGAAAAGAACGAACCGATTGGAGCCATGGCCAATCGCCCGAGAGAGATGACAGCCATGCCAGCGATAAAGGTGGAATCGATCCAGGAAAAGTTGTGAGGAGTCTTTTTCACCGATCGGAGACCATGCCCCATTTCGGGAAGCCATGCGAGGCCGGCAAGAAAGCCCAAGGTAAGGCTTCCCATGGCCAAAGCCATCACCGCCGGCGGGCTTGTGTCGAAGCCAGGGATGTTCTGGACGGCTATCGTGACCAGGACGAATCCGATCGATCCGACCGCGCGTATCACTCCATAATTGGGCACTTTCCGTCCCTGCAGGCGATCGGCCTCTATGGCCTTAAGGGCCGAAGTATCCAGGACGGGAACTGGCGTCTTCAAGCCGAGGGAAAGCAGACCGAGGCCAATAATCGTCGCTGACGGCGATTTGATGGTTACAAGAAGCGTCAATCCAACTAGAATTGCGGCGCTGGAGGCGAGAAGAAAGGGGTTGAAACGACCGAGCGAGTCAGCTTTTCGGGCGAGGAAGATGGGGCCGGCTATGCCGATCAATTCGAAGCAGGCTAGCAAAAGGCCAACGGATGCGGGGCTGTAGCCTATCCTCCGCAGGATTATTTGGAGATAGGGCCCTGAAATCCCATATATGGCGAAGAAAAGGAAATAATTCGCGCCGAATCTGATGCCCGTTTGCCCTGGCTTTGCGGAGACTGTCATATCGAATCAAGAATAGAAGCTTGAGCCTCGAGCGTCAATGATGACGAGAGCGGGGAGATTCTTCAAGCGGACCAACCGTACCGCCTCCATACCGAGGTCGGCATGATCGATGATCCTGCTCTCAAGCACGTTATCCCTTGCGGTGAGGGCCGCGGCTCCGCCAATGCAGGCCAGGTAAACGCCACCCGCCGCTGCGATGGCCTCAGCCGCTTCCTTCCCCCTTCCGCCTTTTGCGATAGTCACGAGGGAAGCCCCCTGTTTCATGAAAGGCTCGAGGTAACTGTCCATTCTGGAGGCTGTCGTTGGTCCGAAGGAGCCGGTAGCCTGTCCAGGGGCCGGGTCGGTGGGACCAGCGTAGAATATCGGATGTTCGGCGAAATAGGGGGGTATCGCTTTGCCATCGCGCATCCCGGCGGCGATCCGCGCATGAGCGGCATCCCGCGCCACGGTAACCGTTCCGGACAGGGAGACGCCTGTACCCGCGGGTAGCTTCCGCAAGGCCTCGAGCCATACGGAAGTCGGAGCGTCCAGGTCGATTTCAACGGCACCCGGAATGAGGTGGCGTGATGTCGGAAGTAGCCTGCCGGGATCATTTTCCATTTTTTCCAGATACCAGCCACTTTCATCCACAATAGCGCGCGCCTTCCGGTGCGCCGAGCAGGATACGCCGATTCCCAGAGGCAGGTTCGCGGCATGGCGCGATAGTCTTATGAATCTCGTTTCCAAGGCCAGATATTTGCCGCCCCATTGGGCGCCGATGCCTGTTTTTTCAGCGATCGCCGCGGCCTTCGCTTCCCATTCCGCGCTTCGCAAAGGCGCTCCCGGCGCTTCGGCGTTCCCTGGAACCGTATCCAGCAGGCCATAGGCGGCAAGTTCGAGCGCGTAGAGCGTTTGGGAGGGTGTGGATCCGCCGAGTACGATCGCGATGGTGTAAGGCGGACAGCCCGATGCGCCGAGCGCTTTGATCCGCGAGGTAAGGGTCTTTTCGAGGATTTCCTCGCGCAGAATCGCCGGGCTTTCCATGCTGAGGCTTGTGCGGCTCGTTGAACCGCCGCCTTTGGCGGCAAAGAGGAATTTATACTCGGCGCCAGGAACGGCGCGGAGATCCACCATGGCGGGCAGGTTGTCCTTCGTGTTTTTCTCGGTAAGGACGGTTTCTGGGCCCAGTTGGGATTTTCTGAGGCGCTTTTCCAAATACGCTTCCTCGGCACCTCTGGAAAGAAAAACCGCGTCGTCCGCGTCATTCGCGCCATCGGCCGTTGTGATCGATGTATTTGAGCCTTTCCATCCATAGATGAGTGCTGTGCCTGTGTCCTGGCAGATTGGCAGCAGGCCTTCGGCGGCAATGGCGGCATTTCTCAGAAGAGCTTCCGCGACGAATTTTTCGCTCGCCGAAGCTTCGGGGTCGCTGAGAATGCGAGCTAATTGTTCCAGATGTCCAAGGGGGAACTTGAAGGCTATTTCCGAAAAGGCCCTGCGCGAAAGCTCAGCCAAGCCGGCGGCATCGATGAAGAGCCTCCCCGCCCGTCTTTCCGGGGCTGGAATATCGAGTTTTGCATACGCATCTCTGCCTGCGAAATCGAGATACCGGGTCAAATCAGCCTGACTCATAGGTGTTTTTTCTCCCAGGGTTTTCTGGAAAGGACTCTTCCAATGGAGATGGCATGGGCTGGACAAATCTCGTGGCAGCAGAAACAGGTTATGCACGCCGCATCATCGATGCGGATCTGATGCTGTCCTTGCCGGTTCTTGTCGAGTTCCAGGGCCGCCGCGGGGCAAATTTTAACGCAGGCGGAACAGCCGATGCACAAGTCCGGATGGAAAATCGGCCTGTCCGCGAGAATTCGCTTGATGAATGGCCGGGCGAAGGCGGGCATCGCGGAGATGGCGGTGGATACCGGCCCCTCATAGGGCAGTAGCTTGAAGCCTTTGGCGGCAAGGTCGGCGACGTTGCCTGGCCCAACATCGATATCCGGCGCTACAGGATTTCCTCCGGTCCGCCTGAGGGCATCCACGAGGTAGGGAATCCGAAGCGGGTCGTAACCGATGCAGCGCGCCGCCGTCCAGTCCAGCGCTGGCGCGTCGCTGGATGCGAGGACGAGCCCAAGTTTGAAGGGGTCGCCATCACCGGGGCCTTCGCCCTCCATGGCGATGATCCCGTCCATGAAACTGAAGCAATTGGGTATCGAGAGGCCGAGATCGACAAGCATGGTGCCGAATTTGCCTTTATCGGCGAATCGCAGATGCATGCCGCTCTTCCCCAAACCGGGGATGAGTCCGAAAAGATTTTTTATCGCCCCTGTGTAGGTCATGAGCCGGTGAGTCTTGAGCTTCGGGAGGTTGACGATGAAATCGCATTCATCGAGCACTGATGCGAGCGTGAAGCTTTTCACGAGTTTTGCCAGGGGCGCTGAGCGCGGCTTGCCCGGAGCGAAATCAGCCCATTCCGCTCCGCCCGCGATCGCCGCGCCATAAATGCCGGAAGTTTTCGCCGCCGCAATGCCGCTTTGAAAACCAGGCGAATCGCCCACCACGATGCGCTTCGCCCCCCGTTTCCAGAGGAAGCGTAGGACGGCGGACAGGAATTCAGGGTTCGTCGTCACCGCTTTGTCGACTGTAGCGGCCTTGAGCAGGTTGGGCTTAACGAGGATACGTTTCCCCGAAATATCGGGAAAACGGGCAAATTCTGCGACCTGAGCGATAGCCTCATCGAGAGCCGTCGGACTGTATTCAGCGCACGATACAAGGCTTACCCGCGGGGCTGCCGTCGATTTGTCCATTGTGTTATCCTTTTTCCGCTTTTCTCACCATGCCACGCCGAAGCCGAGGCTTGCGGCAGGCTTAGCCAGTTCGGGCTCAAAAGCGCCCGAAAGCCTGAACAGGAACGTGAAGGGCAGCCTGTCGAAGAGAATTCTCGCCTCGACCGCGGCGAGGAGGGGGTTTCCAGGGCTCATGAAAGCCGTAGTCCCGAATGTTCCCTGAGCCGAGAATCCAGCGCTCAAGCCCGGATTTTCATACCATACTCCTGCGCTTGCTCGCGGAGCAAAGGTTCCATTTCTCAGATCGTAGATGATGCCGGGAGCCATACCTGCACGGAAATCCCCCATCGCAAGGGCGAGAGGGAGGGCGAGTTCAGCCTCGGAGGCCGAGCCGGGGTATGTCGGGACAATCGCGCTGCTCCATGCCAGGCGACCCAAAAGAGCGACGTCGAAAGCCGCCGACTTTACGATACTCGTGAGAATGCTGCCCGCCACAGCGCCGCCGGGAGCGGTGTCGTAGACGCCTTCAACCGCGAGCATCGTCGAATTCCCAATCCTGAAGCCTAAGGAAAGCGAAGCGCCTGAAGGGAAACCTCCCACCAGCTCCACGCTTCCGGGCAAAAGCTCGCGCACGGCGGGATTGGCGAAATAGAGCAAGCCTGGCCTCGCGGCCGAACTGCCCGAGGGAACGATACGCAGTGATGAATCAACCTTCACCTTTGTTGAATAGTCGATGACGGGCTCTATGCCGCCTCCTGACTTCGTCGGCTCGGCTGATCCAGGGCCTCGCGCCGCGGAGTCCGAACTCTGAGAGCCCTGTTCCTCATTCTGGAGGACAGGCCAGAGCGACAACTTCAGATCATATTCACCGTCTGCCAGACTGGATCCATTCGTGTCCGTGCCTCTCCACACAAAATGCTGCGACCATGTCGTGAAGACCGGCAATTCTTCGGAGTATACCGTTCGGCCCTTTCCATCCACGATCACGATGGTGCCAAAGCCCGGAGCGGTTACCGAAAACGACAATGCCGTACGGTTGTAGATGCCCTTGTTCGAAGGGTTGAAACTCTCCGGCTTCAGCCTGAGGGCATTTATCTCGAAGACGGAAGGGCTGAGTCCTATGCTCAGCGTCGAGGTTCTATGCCACAGTATGAATAAAGGTGCCTTCTCTTCGTTGAAGCCGAATTTCTTCACGGCAACTGAATGATGGCCGACGGGAAGTTCTATAAAGTTGCCATAAACCCTGGTTCCATCCACGGAGACGGCTGCATCGACCGGTGTCACTTCGATCGACAGGAATCCTGTATGGGGCTCCAGTCGTATACTTATGGCATATTTTGTATTTTCCTGCACGACGAAAGGGAACTGGGCAGTGTAGTGGTCGGCCGCCGAGGCTGAAATCAAGTGGTGGCCCGGTGTCAGCGTGCCACTCCAGCTGGAATAGCCGATCATGCCTCCATCGACGATAATCCGGGTGTCGCTGGGTGTAGCGCGAATGGTGACAAGGGCGAGACCGGGACTGGTGACTGCTTCCGAGTTTATCGAGATGGAAGGCGATCCGATATCGAAGGCCGATATCCCGCTCAGCAGCAAAAGCGAAAAAGCCACGATGGCTAGGAGTTTTTTGCTTCTCATACTAGGGACAATATCGCGACAGGCACTATGAATACAAGACAAAGGTCAGGCAAAAAATGAAGCAAAAAAGTTATTGCATCCAGATGAAACTGCCGATATACTACCTTCATCTTTTGCCTGAGCGGAGTGTATAGTGAGAGGAAGACCAAGACGCGCCAACAATGAAATTTTGCTTATTTTGGCCAGCGGACCTTCGCTTCGCCGCACGATCTATATTGTCGTCTGTTTGATAACCCTTCTCGGTTCCAGCTTCAGGCCCATGCCCGGGCCTAACTTCGCCAAAGGCAGCATCGATTCGTCCGGGGCAAGCCCGGAGATCGCCGCAACGGAAACGACAGCCGAAGACTCCGGCCTGTATTACTCCGTATACCAGGTGCAAAAAGGCGATACCATATCGGATATAGCGAATTCCTTCGATATTTCGGCGGATACGATTCTGAGCGCCAACAACATTCAATCGGCGCGATCTCTGCGTCCCTCCCAACTGCTCAAGATCCCCAGCATGTCCGGCATCATCTACAACGCGAAATCAGGCGATACAGTCGATTCGATCGCCAAAAAGTATGAAATTTCCGCCGATAGGCTTATAGAAACAAACGGTCTCCTAACGAAGGAACTCGACAAAGGCAAAACGCTATTCCTTCCTGACGCAAAGCTCCCGACGGCGGTCTTGAGGGAGATTTCCGGCGACCTTTTCCGCTGGCCGGTCCGCGGTGTCATAACCTCATGGTACTCTTGGAGAAGAGATCCCTTCTCCGGGCGGAACACCTTCCACAATGGCCTCGATATAGGCGTGCCGATGGGTACCCCTATCGGCGCTGCCATGGAAGGCACCGTGAGCGAAACCGGCTATTCGCCGATTATGGGAAAATACGTGATCCTTAGCCATTCCGGTGGCTGGAGGACCTTGTATGCTCATATGTCGTCGATTTCCGTCCAGGAAGGGCAGTATGTGTCCCGCGGCGGCAGAGTGGGATTTTCCGGGAATACGGGATACAGTACCGGCCCCCATGTCCATTTCACCGTTTACAAGAACGGAAAGACGATAAATCCAGCCAACGTTTTGCAGTAAAGTGAAGGGTGCTTCTCCGCTTATTTGACGATACGGCGAATTTCTGCTACAGTCATGCTATATGAGAGAATTGCGCGGCATAGCGGCTTCACCCGGCACGGCGTTCGCGCCTGCTTTCCCCTTTTATGACGATTACAATTCCTCGATCCCCTCCTATTCCATTTCAAGCGAGGACGTCGATTCGGAATTCGAGCGATTCACCGAGGCCGTCGAACAAGCGAAGGAAGAGGTAAATTCCCTTCGCGCGAAGGCCCTCAAGGAAGCGGGGGAAGAACAGGCCGCCATTTTTGACGCGCATTTCATGATGCTCGATGATCCGGAAGTCGCGTCGAAAGTCAAGGGAAGTCTTCTAAGCTTGCTCGTCAACGTGGAAAGCATCGTTTTCGCAATCGAGCAGGAAATGATCGACCAGCTTTCCTCATCGGCGGACCCCTACATCCAGGAACGCGTTTCCGACGTGCACGACGTAGTGCGCAGAATCCTTGGCCATCTCCTTCACCGCGAACGGCTTAGCCTCGCCGATGTCGATAGGGACGTGATTGTCATCGCGAAGGACCTTCTCCCTTCCGACATGGTGGGTATGGCTCGAAGCAGGATAAAGGGCATCGCCACTGAGGCCGGAGGAAGGACGAGCCACGCGGCCATTCTCGCGAGAGCCTTCCAGATCCCGGCGGTACTCGGCATCGGCCCTTTCATATCCGATATCAAAATGGGGATTCCTCTAGTCGTCGATGGGGATCGCGGAATCATCGTCGTGAACCCGGACGCGGAAGCGCTCAAGAAGGAGCAGGCTTCCCAAAATCTCAGGATCATCAAGGAGAAGGAATTCGCCGGGATACGAGACATTGCCGCCGCGACCAAGGATGGCGTCCGAATTCTTCTCGAGGCGAATATTGAAGTTCCCGAGGAAGTCGAATCCGTAGTCGAGCATAACGCTGATGGCGTGGGGCTTTTTCGCTCCGAATTCCTTTTCCTCGGTGGCCATGTGCCGGGAGAGGAAGCTCAATTCAAAGCGTATAAAAAGGTTGTGGAGACGATGGCCGGCAAGCCTGTCACCATCAGGACCCTGGACATAGGCGGCGACAAGGTTCTTCCCGAGCTGGGGGCTCAGGATGAGAAAAATCCCCTTCTCGGATGGAGGGCGATACGGTTCTGCCTCAGCAAGACGGAAATCTTCCGCACGCAGCTCAGGGCCATCTTGCGAGCGAGCGTTTTTGGCGATGTGCGTATCATGTTTCCCATGATCAGCACCGTGGAGGAACTCGTCAAAGCGAGGGGCATACTCGATGAAGCCCTAGGGGAGTGCAAAAATCGCGGCTATGCGGTTCCGGAACGCATCAAGGCCGGCATCATGATCGAGGTTCCCTCAGCGGCTCTCTGTTCCGATATCCTTTCGAAAAGCGCCGATTTTTTCTCGATAGGAACGAATGATCTCACGCAGTATACGATGGCTGTCGATCGAGGCAACGAGAAAGTCTCGTACCTCCACGACCCTTATAACCCCGCAGTTTTGCGGCTGATCAAAATGACGATCGACGCGGCGAAGCAAGCAAATATCGAGGTGAGCCTCTGCGGCGAGATGGGTGCCGATCCTTCCGCCGCCATTCTGCTCATCGGGCTTGGACTGCGCGAGCTTTCCATGTCGGCCGTATCCATTCCCGCGGTGAAAAGCTTCCTGATGTCGATCAAGCTCGAGGAAGCCGAGCAAGTGGCCGAAGCCGTCATGAAGATGACGAGTTCAACGCAAGTGACGACCTTTATCGCCAACCGATTCAAACTATAGGAAGACTATGAAAAAAAACTCGGGAAAAAACGAGAATGAGAAGGCTGCAGCCCAGGACCAAGGACAGCGTGGCGAAGAAACCATCGTCGACGAGGAAAAACTTGTCCGCTATGAAAACCTTCCCCTCGTCGCTCTCGTAGGAAGGCCGAACGTAGGCAAATCCACGCTCTTCAATAGGCTTCTTCACAAGCGACGATCCATCACCGATCCCACTCCTGGCGTTACGCGGGATCCGATCGAAGAGGAATTCCTCCTTCCTGATTCCGAGCGCCGATGCAGAATAGCGGACACGGGCGGATTTAAGCTGGAAAGGGAAGGCCTGGATGACCTCGTGGTGGCGAGGACGATGTCCCTCATAGCGAAATCGGACCTCATCCTTTTCATCGTGGACGCCACGGAAATCACACCTGAGGATGAGGAATTCGCCGAGTTGCTGCGCCCAATGAGCAAGCGCCTTGTGCTCGTCGTCAACAAAGCCGACAGTCCTGAGCGGGACGCCCTGGTGTGGTCGCATATGCGATGGGGTTTTCCCAAGGTGCTGTTTGTTTCGGCGGAGCATAACCGCAACATCGATGAACTCATCGAGATGATCGGGGCAAGCCTCGACTTTACCGGCGTCAAGGCTGTCGACGTCGAGCGCGCCGATATCCGGATCGCCATTATGGGAAAACCCAATACCGGCAAATCGAGTCTTCTCAACTTCCTTCTGGGCGAAGAAAAGAGCATCGTGAGCGAGATCCCGGGCACGACGAGGGATATTGTCGAAGGCCGATTCACGTGGAAGGGCAGGGGTATCGTCATTCTCGACACGGCGGGCATACGGCGCAAGAAGAAGGTGACGGACAACGTCGAATACTACTCGGTGACCCGCTCGATCTCCGTCGTCACGAGGGCGGACATCATTCTCCTCATGATCGACGCGGTGGAAGGCCTTACGGAACAGGACAAGAAAATTGCCGCCTTCGCCGTGGACGAGGGGCGCGGAGTCATATTCGTCCTCAATAAGTGGGATCTGATGCCTGACATGAAGAATGCCTTTGAGGCTTCAAAGGACAAGCTCCGGTGGTTTTTCGGACAAATGGCGTATGCGCCAGTCCTGGCTATTTCCGCGAAGGAAGGCACAGGCATGGACAAGCTGATGAACACCGTTATAACGATGTATTCGAAGTTGAATAAACGCATCGAGACATCGAAGCTGAACAAGGCGGTTGCCGTCTGGATAGAGAATACGCCGCCGCCAATAGGCCTTCGGACGAAATTCAAGCTGCGTTATGCCGTGCAGACCAGCGTCAATCCGCAGAAATTCTCCTTTTTCGTCACCCGGCCCGACCTTGTTTCCGATTCCTATCTGTCCTTCCTCAAGAACAGGGTTAGGGAAGAGTTCTCCCTGGATTCGATTCCCGTGAGGCTCGATCTCAAGGCCTCGCGCAAAGATTGGAATTCCCGAAAAAAATCATGACAGGCTACAGCACGGGTGAAGTGGAAGCCATGCTCGACCTGCCAGCTTCCACACTTCGGTTCTGGGAAAAAGAAGTGCCCTTCCTCGCGCCGCGAAAGGACGTATTCGGGCGACGTGTCTATTCACCGCTCGACCTCTGCGTCCTTTCGCGGCTCAAATACCTTGCCTTCGACCGCAAGCTTGGGCTCAAGGCGGCATGTCAGCTGATGGAGAAGGAGCTGATGCTGGGCGATCACTCCCTCAAGGCCGACATCATCGAGCTGAAAACCAAGCTATTCTCCTTCTCCGCCGAATTGAGATCTCTCGCTAGGGATCCATTCTTTGGCGAATCGGAGGCCACCGTTGAGCGCAAAGGAGATTCCGACAATGACACGAACGACGCGAAGTCTCTGTGATTTCATTGATGCATCGCCAACAGCCTTCCACGCCGCCGACAACATAAAGGCATATCTTTCCGCCCATGGGGCGCTTGTCCTCGATGAAAAGGAAGCGTGGCAGCTCGAGCCAGGCGCCATGTACTGCGTCGTGCGGGGATCTTCCGCGGTGGTTGTTTTCCGGCCTGGCTTCCAGTCCCTGGGCGAATCGGGATATGCGTTGGCTGGAGCTCACACCGATAGTCCCTGCTTGAAAATCCGTCCCGGTTCGGAGAAGTCGGCCCGCGGAATGGTGAGACTCGCGGTCGATGTCTATGGCGGCGCCATTCTTTCCGGTTGGGTGGACAGGCCCCTCTGCCTTGCCGGCAGGGTGATCCTGCGTTCGGGCGAAGGAATCAAGGAACTGCTCTATAACTCGGGCCAGGCTGTCGGCGTAATCCCGAACCTACCCATCCATCTCAATCGCGAGATCAACAAAGGCATGGAGTACAATCCCCACCAGCATCTTCCAGTCCTGGTGGATGTCGTTGGCGTCGATGTCGAGGCAAGCCAGGTACCTGAATGGACCAAGCGGAAAATTTCCGTCGATTTGGGCGTAAATGCCTCCGATATCCTGGCCATGGATCTTTCTTTTTATGATAGCCAAAATGCCATCGTTTTCGGGAGTGCCAAGGATGGCGATAGCGGTGATACAGCGGGTGAATTGATCAACGCGCCGAGGCTCGATGATCTGGCTGGCTGCCATGCTATCCTCGAGGCATTCAGCGTGGCAAAGCCGACGGCCCGTACCCAGCTCGCGTGCTTCCTCGATGCCGAGGAAGTTGGTTCGATGACTGCCCAAGGGGCGAATTCCAGCTTCGTGCGCGATGTGCTGGCGCGGCTGAATATAGCCATGAAAGGGAGCGCCGAGGATTTCTACCGGGCTGGGGCTCGATCCCTTTGCCTTTCGGTAGACGCTGCTCAGGCATGGAACCCAGCCTATCCAGACAAGTATGATGAGAAATTTTCGCCACTCCTCGGGAAGGGGCCAGCGGTCAAGATGAATGTGAACCAGCGCTACGCCACCGATGTCGCAACCGAATCGCTCTTTGAGCTCATCTGTGAAAAAGCCTCATTGCCGTGGCAAAAATACATGGCCAAGGCCGATATGCAGCCTGGAACCACCATAGGCCCACTATCGGCGTCACGGCTTGGCGCCCCGACGGTCGATCTCGGCCACCCCCTGCTTTCAATGCATGCGATGCGCGAAACGATTGAGGGAAAGGACCATTACGCGATGATCGAGCTTCTCAAAGGCTTTTACAGGGAATAAGCATTGATTTGACGAGTGATACAGAAACGAAAAGGGCTGCCGGTCAGGCAGCCCTTTTCGTTTCATCCGTCTTGGGCAGCCGCTAAAGTGGCTGCCCAAAATTGCTGGGTTTACTTTTTCGGAAGCGGATTGTAGGTCTTTTTCGCATCCCAGGTACCTGAACGGGTCTCGCCCTTGATGCTCGGGATCTGGAGAACCTGGTTCGGGAAGATCAGGTTGGGATTGGACGGATCCTTGAAAGTCTTCTTGTTTGCCTCATAGAGGACCGGCCACTTGAGCGGGTTGTTGTAGATGAACGAATACTCGGCGATTCTCCACAGGCAGTCCCTTCGCGCGGGGATAAGCCGAACGACATAGACGGCGGGGAGCGGCGCGAATTCGCCAATACCGGAGAGCGTATCGAAAGCGGCGAGCGCTTTTGCTGATGCGCCGGCGAAGTCTTCGGAGGAGAAAGCGGCTTTCGCCCCATCCAGCTCGGCGCTTCCTTTTGCCAGCAGCTCGGGGAAATTATTCTGGGCGTTTTTCGAAACTGCCCAATCATACTTGCCCTGGGCCTTGTCGATGTCAGCCTGGGCTGCTGCTTTCGCGGCGGCTTTGGCTGCCGCAAGCTCTTCAGCGGTCGGACCCTGCTGCACCGCGACAGGCTGGGGAGCGGGTTCAACGGCGACGGGAGCGGGCTGAACGGCGACGGGAGCGGGCTCAACGGCGACGGGCACAGGCTCGGCGACCGCGGGCTTCGGGGCTCTGTCAGCCAATACTTTTTTCTGGAAGTCATCGGACAGGATGGCAGATACATCCTCGGCGAGGCTCTTCGCGGAAACATACCTTTCATTCGAATACGAAATCTCGGAAGCCTTCATGGAAGTAGAAGCATCCTTGTATTCTTTCGGATAATCGGCGCTGATGGTATTATTTTCGGCCCAAGCCATGCGGGTTCTCGCGTCCGCCATCGCCGGATCCGCGGCCGCTTTGTCAGCCTCAAGTTGGGCTGCGGCATCCTTGGCTGCCTTCCTGTCGGCCGCCACCTTGCCCTGGAAATTGTCGGAAAGAATGGAAGAGACTTCATTGGCTTTCACGGTCGCGATTGCGTAATCTTCGTTGCCGTATGAGACGAATGAACCGATCATTGCCGAAGAAGCAGTCCCGTATTCATCAGGATAGTCGGCCTTAATGCCGTTTTCATTCGCCCATGCCATGCGGTTTTGGGCATCGGCCATGGCGGTGTCGGCATTGGAACGGGCGACCGCCTTGGCGGCGGCAAGCTCGGCTTGGCGAGCTTTCTCATCTTCAATAGCCTTTCTGTCAGCGAGCACTTTGGACTGGAAATTGTCGGACAAAACGGTCGAAACGTCCTCGGCAAGGCTCTTGGCGGGAATGTATCGTTCGTTCGAATACGAGATCTCCGAAGCTTGCATGGAAGAGGAAGCGTCCTTGTATTCTTTCGGATAATCAGCGCTGATCGTGTTGTTCTCAGCCCAAGCCATGCGGGTTCTCGCGTCCGCCATCGCCGGATCCGCCGCCGCTTTGTCGGCTGCGAGCTTAGCCTGCGCTTCCTGCGCGGCCTTGGCGTTGGCATCAGCTATTTTCTGCAATTCGCTGTCGACGTAAGTGTCCGAGAGGCCGGCATAATTGGCCGCTTCATTGGCATTGACGGTCGAATCGGAGAAAAGCTTATCAGCATACTGGGTCTTTGCCTTGTTGAGGAACGATGTAGCCTCGGGCAGATACACGTTATTCTCGAGTCCCGATGCTTCGTACTTCTGGGTGCTGGCTTTGACGGCGGTTTCGGCGGCGGCGATCGCGTCCTCATCGGCGGATTGCAGCGTCATCGAGGCGTCGTAAGCGCCATCAAAGGCTTCGGCCGCGTCCCCGAACCAGAGGAAGGCGCTTTCATAATTGCCGTTCGCCTGATTATCCAGCGCTTCGTTCAAAATATCGCTGGCTGAGTTGTACTCTTCAGGGGCGTTGACATCGGCCTTGATGGAAAGAGCTTTTTCCTGGGCTTGGAGCGCGCGGTCCTTGCCCTCGAAGGATTTGTATTCCGCACCGGTGGAGATGACGAATTCATAATAGCTGTTCGCTTCCCTGAGGGAATCGGCGCCGGCTTTCAGGTCTTCGAGACTTCCGCTTGCCCAAAGGCCTTCCTCAGCGTTGTATTTCTGTTCGGCGATCTGGAAGTTGCTGTCGGCGTACTTGGCGTAGCCATTCGCGAATATCTTCTCGCGGAGCTTGTTAGCCTTGGCTTTTTCGGCCGCCACGTCATAGGCTGCCGCGGCTTGCTGGAAAGCCGGGATAGCCATCGTATATTCCTTGCCATCAGCCAGGGATTGGGCTTCGGTGAAAAGCTCATCCGCCCCCTGGAACCTGTCGCTGGCAAGATCGGGAGCTTCGGCGCTCATGGCCGCGAACTTCATGTCAGTGGCTTTATCGCTTTCTTCCTGGACGCGGATCGGCATTCCCTGGTCGAGAAGGTATTCCCACATTGAAATGGAATTCTCAAGTTTCTCTTTTATGGGATAGGATTTTACGCCATCGAAACTCACATCATCCATCGCCGCGTCATATGCGGCTTTCGCTGCCATGAAATCCGCATCGGTCGCGTTGTAAGTCGCGGGCATAACGCCAGCCATGTTATACTGATCCGCTTCCGTTTTAAGCGAGTTGGCTTGGCCAAAAAGATTCCGGAGTTCAATTTCAGTGACTGAAGGCTGAGGAACAGTAGTCGTCACGGGCACGGCAACGGTTGTCGTCGTGACAGGGCTTGGCTCTGGTATCGGGGCTGGCAGCGTCGTTGTCGTGGTAACTTCGGGCTGCGGCTCCGGTTTAGGTGCCGGTTTCTCCGTCGCACATGATGCCAATCCCATTATCAGAATTGCCATCAGTATGACAAGAGATTTCTTGCCTTTATGCATAGATACCCTCCTGCTATATTATTATTCTCTTACTATGATAAACCGTAAAGCACCCATCGTCCACCGATATTTGCCGAAATGTACTATGGTTTCCCTCTATAGTATCGGCAGGCAAGAATGAGGAACAACAACGTTATTCCCCAATTCTCTACTATTATATCACGGAAATTGGGGCGGAACACCGTAGGCGGCGAATTTTGTTGGTGGAAGGTGCGCCAGCATCTTTTTTCATGCGAGTACGCGGAGGGCAGAGAAGCGCTATGACAACAAAAACATCAACAGTGAAGACATCGGTCAGGCTTCTTGCCGCGCTCGCAATCGCGCTCCCGACGATTCTTGTCATCATCGGCATCAGATCGAGCATCGATGTCTCATCAGGGCTGTCGAAACAGAAGGGAAGGCTCGAATACTATGTCTCAGCGGCGACCGGAGCTTCGCTTGTGCTCCTACGTTCAGGCAATGACGCCTGGGGATTTTTTGAATGGCCTGAAAAGCGATTCTACGGGTTTTTCAGCGGAAAAGCACAGCGGGGAAGGCGCGACGAAATCAAGGCCGCCATCCGGTCTGCCTCGGAGCAGCCATTGGCCATCGTTATTCCAGCGAGAAACGTTTTGGGGAAAATGACGATTCATCTGGAAGGCGGCAAAAAAACCGAAGGAAGCTTTTCCTTCGAAGAGAGCAAGTTACACGATTTCAATATTGAAAGCTTCGCCGGCCGGATTGATGCCGGAGGCCGCGCGGTTTCGCCGTTTCGGTCATTGCTGAAACCGATCTCAATTGAAGACGGCGGCGCGGATTTCGCTAATTCCTTTTTCCATATCTACGCTTTGGGCGGGAAGGCGACCGCTGTAAGCGAGTTGTTTGACAATAAGCTGCGCCGGGGGACCCATATTCTTGACTATGCCAGGGATCATTGGGAAAGGTTCGGCGAGGATCGACGCGCCGCGGCCGTAACGGGAACAGGTAATCCATCCCGTGTCTTCGTGGAAAGACAGTTTCTAATTCCTTCCTTGCCCGACCTGTATTCCATCGCCACAGAACGCTATGTCTATAGTGGCGGAGCGCATGGCAACACGACGATGGTTTTCGAGACGGTCGACGTTGTGGACGGCAAGACTCTGGGGCCGAGCGACATATTCGTGGATGGATGGGAAAAGCCGATGGCGGGAAAAATCAGGGCTGAGGCTTTGAGCGCTTTCTCGGATTTGCCAGGTGAAGCCCCTACTACCTTGCTCTCGCATGGATTCTTTGACGAGGCGATCCATCCATCATCCAGCCTTTTCCTCTGCAAAACCGGGATTGGATTCCATTATGACCGATACGAACTGGCGCCATACTCAGCGGGAGACTTCACCTTCATCGTGCCATGGAATGAGCTGGGCGGGCTCCTGAAAATTCCCGCGATGCGGGAAATGGCAGAGGGGAAATAGAAAAGGAGGTCAGGGACATGCCCTCGACCTCCTTCTCGCAAGATTTGATAGCCAATCGCCCGCGATGCGGCCGCGCAAAATTTGCGCGTATGGCGTTCGCCGGCTTACGCCAGTCTGATCGCCGCTTTCCAGGTCTTTTCGCCAGCCTCGATGGATGACGCTGAATCCGATGTCGTTTCGACCCAATCGATGCGTTCGGCTAAAGTCTCTCCCGCTACGAGGGAGCGAAACTCCTGAAAGGCTTCCTTCAAGTCGCCGTCTCCGTTGAGATCGATCGCGATGCGGTCGGTGACCTCGAAACCGGATTCCTTGCGCAAATTCTGCACACCGCGGATCAAGTCTCTGACATACCCTTCACGCAGGAGCTCTGGAGTTACGATCGTGTCGAGGGCAACCGTGAGCGTGCCTTCGTTCAGGACTTTGAGCCCGGGTTTTTCGCTTCGGCGGACTTCGACCGATTCTTTGCTCAAGGATACCGTTCGGCCTGGGATGGCGACCTCCACGGACTCACCGGAGAGCAATGCCACGATTTGGACGGCGGAGAGCTTCTCGATCTCGGCGGCCGCTGATTTCATGTCCTTGCCCAGTTCCTTCCCCAGGACGCGGAAATTCGCTTTGGCGGAATATTCGACGAGTTCCTCTTCGTTGTCCCTGAAGATGATCGATTTCACGTTCAGTTCTTCCCCGAGAATCTCCTCCATGGCGGCGAGGACAGCGCGTTCTTCCGCCACCTTCGTCACGAGCTGGACCGAAGCCAGGGGCTGACGTGTCTTGAGGTCGTTGGCGACGCGGAGGGAACGCCCCATGGAGACCGCGTGACGCACCGAAGCCATATCGCGTTCCAGTTCGGGGTTCCTGAAGCGAGCGTCGTATGTTGGCCAGGAGCAGAGGTGGATCGATTCCGGTTCCTCGGAAGTCTTGAGGTTCTGGTAAATAGCTTCCGTTATGAAGGGCATGAAAGGAGCCGCGACAAGCACGAGCCTCCTGAGAACTCTGTTCAGGGTGTCGTAAGCCTGCGCCTTGTCGCCATCATTCTCGGATTTCCAGAATCGGCGCCTTGAGCGGCGTATGTACCAATTGTTGAGGCTATCGATGAAATCGATGATCGGCTCGATGGCCGTCTGCATTTCGAAGGCTTCAAGTCCGGCGCTCACGCGTTCGACCATCAATTCGCAGACGGAGAGAATCCACTTGTCCAGAACGTTGACCACTTTTGAGGGATCAGGCTCACCGGCCGTGACGCCGTCGATGTTCGCGTAGGTGACGAAGAAGCCATAGGCGTTCCATAGCGGGATGATGATGCTCTTCAATACTTCCTTGACGCCTTCATCGGAATAGCGGAGATCCTCGCCGCGCGTGACGGCGCTGTTCATGAGGAAAAGGCGGAGGGCGTCGGCGCCGAACTTGTTGATGACCTCGACGGGATCGGAATAATTGCTCAGGGATTTGGACATCTTCTTGCCGTCTTCGGCAAGGACGAGGCCGGAACAGATGCAAGCGTCGTAAGCCTGGCTGTCGAAGAGAGCCGCGGCAAGGACGGTGAGGGAATAGAACCACCCTCTTGTCTGGTCCAGACCTTCGTTGATGAAATCGGCGGGGAAATGATTCTGAAAATCGTCCTTGTGCTCGAAGGGGTAGTGGATCTGGGCATAGGGCATGGCGCCCGACTCGAACCAGCAGTCGAGGACTTCCGGAATTCGGCGCATCGTGCCGCCGCAGGAGCAGGGGAAGGTCACGTCATCGACGAAATGCTTGTGCAGATCATGAAGCTTTACTCCCGAGCGCTGTTCCAGATCGGCTTTCGAGCCTATGCAGACGGTTTCGCCGCATGTTTCGCACTTCCAGATGGGAAGGGGGTTCCCCCAGTAGCGGTTGCGGCTGATAGCCCAATCCCTCGCCCCTTCGAGCCACTTGCCGAATCGGCCGTCGCGTATATGGGGGGGAACCCAGGTTACTTTTTTGTTGCAACTGATCATCATCGGTTTTACGGGATCGATCTTGACGAACCATGATCCTATCGCCCGGTAGATGAGGGGGCTGGAGCAGCGCCAGCAGTGGGGATAGGCATGGAGGATCTGCTCTCGCTTGACGAGCTTTCCCTCGGCCTTGAGCCTTTCCAGGATCGCCTTGTCCGCGTCCTTGACGAAGATACCCTGATAGTCGGGTACTTCCTCGGTGAATTTGCATTCCGCGTCCACAGGACAGACCGTGGGAATGCCCGTGCCTTTTAGCACCTGGTAGTCGTCTTCGCCGAAGCCGGGGGCGGTATGGACGATGCCCGTACCGTCTTCCGTGGACACATAATCGCCGAGCACGGTGACGAAGGCACCCTGGGCGTGAAGATTGGCGAAGTAGGGGAAGAGAGGCTCATAGCGGATACCGGCGAGTTCCGATCCCTTCTTCTTCCATGCTATGTCCAGCTTTTCGGGATTCTTGTAATACGAGGCGAGCCGGGATTCGGCGAGTATATAGCGCTCTTTTCCATCAACCACGCAGACATAGTCGATGTCAGGCCCAAGGGCGAGGGCCAAGTTGGAGGGGAGGGTCCAGGGCGTCGTCGTCCAGGCGACGAGATAGGTGTTTCCGTCGGCGAGGTTGCCGAGGGAGGCGGGCGATTCGGTTACCTTGAAGCGGATGGTGATCGCGGGGTCGTGGACATCCTTATAGCCACCGAGCGACAGCTCGTGCGTCGAAAGGACGGTGGAGCAGCGCGGACAATAGGGAAGTATGTAATGTCCTTCGTAGATGAGGCCTTTGTCCCACAATTCCTTCATTATCCACCAGATGGATTCCATGTAGTCGGGATCCATCGTCTTATAATCGTTGTCGAAATCCACCCAGCGGCCGAGGCGGGTGATGATACTCCGCCATTCCTTGACATAGCGGAGGACCGATGAGCGGCATGCCTCATTGAACTTGGCGACGCCGTATTTCTCTATGTCTGTCTTAGAGTTGAGGCCGAGCGCCTTTTCGATGAGATTCTCGACGGGAAGGCCGTGACAGTCCCAGCCGAAGCGTCGGTCAACATGGAAACCCTTCATGGTCTTGTAGCGAGGGATGATATCCTTGATCGTGCCTGGCACGAAATGGCCGAAGTGCGGAAGTCCCGTGGCGAAGGGGGGGCCATCGTAGAATACGTATTCGGGACTGCCCACACGCTGTGAAACGGATTTCTTGAAAGTATTTCGCTCTTCCCAGAACTGTACTATTCCTTCCTCAAGCTTAGGAAAGTTGACTTTGGGGTCCACACTTTTGTACACGATCGCCCTCCTGGAGAATGAGGAAGTATGCCATAAAAAGGGCTCGAT